>ENA-OZWP01000075-OZWP01000075.1-human-gut-metagenome-genome-assembly--contig:-NODE-75-length-26600-cov-6.933735_pt1 | contig 26600 bp, 19 predicted proteins | sample MGYA00243535_ERZ654081 | MGnify/ENA primary metagenome ERZ654081 (study PRJEB26926, sample SAMN06165119) | human gut metagenome | biome: ENVO:00009003; feature: ENVO:2100002; material: ENVO:00002003...
CAGATGTTTGCCGCCAGCTTCTTTCAGATTCCACCTCGCAGTGGACACCCTTGCTCTTGGCTATACGATTCCCGCTATTAGGGTTCGTTAGGGACTTGCACCCATTAGAATAAGCTCATGCCGAGCATACAAGAAAAGGTGTGTCTTTGCCTTAAGACACACCTTTTTTGTTTCTATGCAGCCGTTTTCAAAAGCTTTACCAGATGCAACCAGGACGTTCAGGAAACTGCGTCGCGACGTATCTGGCTGTACGTCGGGACATAACGATTATTACGTCGGGACGTATCAGATGCTACGTCGGGACGTAATTTCTTCTATGTCGCCAGTTAAATTGCAAAAAAACAAATGAAAAAGCCTAGCATTGAACCGAAAAAAAGGATTTTTGCTCAATGCTCTCTTAGTTTTCACCCCAAAATCCCTCTAAAACACCTATATTTCGCTATTTTTATGGCTATATATGGCAGATAGAACTGAAGAACAGAGAATTGCCATACCCATAATACATTCGTAATCAAAGAGATAACCTATCAATATGGCAATTCTTTGACGCAAAAAAATATATATAAAACAGCATGCCCGACCCCAAAAAAAGGGAAGCGCCGAAACGACACTTCCCCATGGATTGGATGAATCATATAATCATCTGTCTCGCGACATTTTATTCTGTGTATGCAGTCTTGTAGGCAGAGTCAAAGAACATAGCGCAAGAACCTACGCCAGTCTCATACTCATGCTGCTTCTGACCAGCTCTGTCATACTCCACTACATAGCCGTTACCATTATAGTCGGGATTGCCTTTATCGCCCAATCTATAAGAGAGCACGAAGATATGACCATTCAATGGGTCGGCGAAGATACCGCATGGTTTTACAGGCATCTCTGAGAGCGTCATCGTCTGTACTTGCGTACTTCCTGCTACGAGCACACTCACGCTAGGAGTGCTGCCAAAAGGAGCATTGAGCACATAGAAATAATAAGGAGGAACCACATCCATACGTGTTGTAACACCAGGGGTTACGCATACAGCATAGTTGCCATCTGCCACCTTCTGCGACTTGCCCTCGGTGAAACTCACTGCACGTAGGGCATTTTCGCCAGTGGCCGCATAGTCAGGAGCAGGTCCATATACAGGGTTGTCGAGAACATACAAAACATTAGATGCATAATAGATGCTGGTAGGATTGTTCACGCCCTCAATATTCTTAGTCTCTACATTGTCGTTGGAAAGATTGATGCAAGAGATGTTGCCACCACCAGCACCATAGTTGCTGTTGGCAACGTAGAGATTGCCATTACCGATGACCAAGCCCTCAGGATAGCTGCCCACCTGCCACTTCTTCTGAAGAGCAAAGCTTGTGGTGTCCACGGCTGCTACATAGCCACCGTATGTGGTGAAATAGACCTTGCCTCCGTCGGCGATGATATGGCGAGGATGGACGCCCTCGGCATTGCCCAGCAACTCTGTGGTTTTGATTTGCTTGATACTCCGCTTGGTTTTCTTGTCGATTACCTCGATGGTGTTGCTCTGGTCTACGGCGAGATAAATCTTGTTGCCATATACGATGCCGTCGTTGGCAGTATCACCGAGCGGACGACCATTAGCCGCCTTGAATACTTTCTGTGTGGCTGTGCTTGAAGCATAGTCGATAGCTGTGAGAGAGCTCTCAATTTTGCTATACATGTTACCTGAATTCACGACATAAGCGCCCGTGCTGTACTCCTGGAGATAAGTCTCAGGACCATCGTTGTCGTCGCTACATGATGTCATCACTGCAGTACCCAACAAGAGCACCGCCAAACCTAATAAATACTTTTTCATTTTCTTTTTCTGTTTATATTTGAATCTAATTTGTTACTATCTAGAAGTTATACCCGATGCTTAACATCCAGCTGCGGCGAGGCATCGGATAATGCCCTACGAGTTCATACTGCTCAGACAGCAGGTTCTTCACATCCATCCTGACCTTCACACCTCTCAGGGATTTCCCCAAAAGAGTCAGTCCGTCCAGCTGACGATAGAGCGTCAACCCCATGTCCCAGTAACCACCCACTTCGGTGCCGTCATAGTGCTCATTGTTGGCCCATCGCTTGCTCATTCCTTGTCCATGGAGCGAGACATTCACCCAGGGATTCTCCCACCCCAAGGCAATACTGCCCGAGTGCAAAGGGATATAGGCTACTTGATTGCCATAATATTTGGACGAGCGGTCGGTATGGTTCACCACGTGCTGGTAGCTATACGACCCTTGCAGCGAGAGTTGCTGCCCCGGAGCCATCTGCCAGGTGCCACGCAAAGAGGCATCCGCGCCAACGACATCAACCCGTGCCAAGTTCACAGTACGCCAAACGAACATATTGTAAGGAACGCCCACAATCTTGTCGGTCACCCGATTGCAGTAGCCGTCCAGCGTTGCTTGAATATTCCATCCCTTATAACGTAGGGATTCGCCGTTTCCCCCATCTCCTGAAGAAGTTTTTTTCCACGTAAGCCCGATATTCAACTGTCGGGTTTTCTCAGGCTTCAGATCTGAACTTCCATAATGGAAGAAATAGTTCTCGTTGAAAGTAGGAACCCGGAAGATGTCCTTGTACGAAGCCCTGAGATAAAACTCATCGCTGGCAGTACCATTCCCCAGGAGCCGATAAGAAAGCGAAAGCGATGGCGAAAGCCGGCGTGCATTCTTGGCAGCCTGTCCTGCTTGGGTAGGATTGGCGCTGCCTTGCAGAGTCTCTATCTTGCGCCCCACGCTGTTGAGGTAAACCGAAACCAGCATCCTGGCAAGAGCTACCCATCTTCCCTTCGCATATCGGGCAGAGAGCGACTGCAGGATGCCATGTCGATGAGGTCGCAGGTCGGTGGCGAGGGTGCTGTTGAGCGAGTTCATCATCCAGTCGGCAGAGTAATCCAGCGCCCAGCTATCATCCGGCATCCACATCAGTGCTGCCGAAGTATAATATTCCCTCTGCCAGTAGGTAGCATCATTGCGCCGATTTGCCACGAGCGTGTCCTGATAGGCAGAGCTCGCCCAGTTCATCTTGGCTTGCACCTTCAGCATCCAATGGTCATCAAGACTTCTGGCTTGCCATCTTGCCTGAGCAAAGGCGTTGCGGTCGTGCAACTGTTCGGCTGTTACATTGGTATAATATCTCACGATGCCAGGCAACTGTCGGTCGTTGTCATAATAGTAGATCTTTGCCCACAATTGGTTCCGGCTCATACCATCAGCTCGTCTGCTCATCATCCAGTGCATATTCAGTTCGCCATGCCCCGAGTTCATACGACTGTTGGTTCTTCGCTCATGGGTAGTATATTTACCATTGTGCAAAATGAAAGGATAGTCGTTTTCGGCATAGGTGTACTCACCCATCGCCTGGAGAGTGAACCTATCTGACAATCTCTGCACATAGCGCAGATAAGGCGAGACATATCCGAAGGCCCCCACCTGCAACTGAGTAGAGAGGTGAGGCTGCTGGTCGATGGGAATCTCGCTCATGGTCTCGATGGCAAGCAAAGCTGCCACCGAGGCTTGCCGGGCCGAGATGAAGATGTCGTCGTTGTCGCCAATGGTGAGTCGCAAAGTCTGCACTTGGTCGAGCGAATAACGGGACACATCAATTTCGCCGCCCTGACATTCACTGAGCAGCACACCATCGTAACTCACGCCCGTGTGTCCCGCTCCGAATCCACGCACAGCTACCGTCTTCATTCCTCCAGCTCCACCATAGTCGCGCAGATTGATGCCTGGCATTCGGTGCAAGGCGTCGGCCATATCCGTAACGCCGAGCCTTAACATATCCCCCTTGTCCAAAAGCTGGAGAGGCGATGTGCTCGTAAGTATCCGGTGCTGCCGAGCATTCACTTTTACTTCCTGCAAGTGCTCGGTACGAATGGAATCTTGCCCCAGACCCACTTGTGCATACAACAGTAGCAAGCCACCGAGACAAAATATCCTCAATGCCTTCATTCATTCTATTTTTTATATTATTATCTGTGTCTCCATCACGAACCCATCCCACGGGGTTGGATAGAATCATCGGAATCTCTTATCCTAAAGACACTCTTTCATCATATTGTTTCCGATGGCAACGGCAGGTCTTCTGACTTGCGTCCTCCCCGCATCTCACTCTATGTAAACATAAAAAGATGCAAAACTCATGGCAAGCGGTCTTCCCGAAAAAATGTCAGTGACCATGGTGCTTGCCGCAATAAGACGCTTACAGCAGCGGGACTGTCCGGGCTTCTCACCCGATTCCCTTTTAATCACTACGCACTCATCCTGCCAGAGGCGGCAGAAGGTGGCAGCGAACCAATTGCGGGTGCAAAGGTACTATAAAAAAATGAATAAAAGATTATTTTACCTGCTTTTTTATTCTACAAGCGATAAAATAATCTTTTATTCATTTCCTGTTTTATTCTTTTACTTCTTGATTTTATCTTTTTACTCCTTGAGCATTTTATGTTTTCAGAAACATTTATTCTTTTACGATTTCCAGGAGTTCTGCGAAATCATCGATGATCCATTCGGCAGAGGCGAGCTGCTCACGGGTTCCGTTGCCATAAGTCACGGCACAGGCCTTGCAGCCGGCATGATGCGCCATATCTACATCGAAGTTCATATCGCCTACCACGAGAGTTTCATCTGCCGTTCCCTTCATCTCCTTCAATGCTTTGAAGACCATATCGGGTGCTGGCTTCGCATGCTCCACATCATCTCCTGCAACAATGGAAGAGAATATATCCTCCAGCTGCATCTGATGCACGTATCCATCCAGCGAGCAATGGTTTCGACTGCTGGCCATACCCAATACAAACCCACAGCGATGCAACTCTCTCAGGGTTTCTATTACATGAGGAAAGGGCTGCACGATCATCGTCTTTTTGTTCTCCAGGAAAATCTCGCGATAGGTTGCTGCGCATTCCATTCCCTCCTCAGCACTCATTCCGAAGAGCGAAACGAAGGCCTCATCCAATCGAAGACCGATGGTCTTGGCACAAGCCTCCTCGGATTTCACCTCCAGCTTTCTTGCACGCATCGTATCCTGCAGGGTCTTCACAATGAGACTCTGCGAATCGCCGATGGTTCCATCAAAATCAAAAATTATATACTTCATTATTCTTACCTTATTTGAAAACGGTCACAAAGGTACAGATTATAACTGAAACTACAAAGCAAATTGCTCACGAATTGCCTTTATTATGTTATTACGAGCCACTTCTGGCTTCATCGCCTCATCCAATGGCATTTCTTCAGGAGTAACCTGAACAACTCTATCAAATCCTGCATCCAGCATAGCCTTTCTATCGCTAACACCGCCCGATACTAGCCATATTTTCTGATTGGTAACATGCTCAAGAATTCTTTGCGGCAACTTCCCCATCAAGGTCTGACGGTCGCTATGACCTTCGCCCGTAATCACGAGATCAGCATCCTGAATGAGCACATCAACCTCTATTTTCTCTAAAAGCAGTTCAGCCCCTGGTCGTGCCTCAGCATTGAAATATTGCAGGAATGCATACCCCAGTCCTCCGGCAGCACCAGCTCCGGGAGCCGCACTCCTATCATATCCGAAATGCTTGGCGCTTACCTCGGCAAACTTCCTCGCCCTATCATCCAGCATCTGCACCATCTTAGCATCAGCTCCCTTCTGAGGGGCAAAGACATGAGCCGCCCCATTTTCGCCACAGAGCGGATTGGTAACATCCGAAGCCAGCACAAAACTGCATTCCCAGCGAATCTTCTTCCAGTCATCGCCCATCGCCTTGAGCATTCCGATGCCGCAATCGGATGTGGCACTTCCGCCCAAGCCCACGATGAAATGGCGCACGCCCCGGCGATAAGCATTCATTATCATCTTGCCCACGCCCCAGGAAGTAGCCTTCATCGGGTTGCGCTGTTCAGGCTCAATCAGAGCCAGTCCGGCGGTCTGCGCAATCTCGATAATCCCTGTATCATCCACGATTCCGTATTCCGCCTCAATCCATCTCATCAGCGCATCATGGGCATGAATCTTCACTCGCTCTCCCTTCATCGCCGAAAGAAAAGCATCAAGCATTCCCTCTCCCCCATCACTCATTTCCAGGGTAATGATTTCGGGAGAAGCCTCATCAAAATCCAAATTCTTCATTTCGGGAGGAGCATCTTCCGCATTCCATTCCTTCAATCCCGAAGCAATCGCCTCATTCACCTCCCTGCTCGAAAGGCAACCCTTATAAGAGTCACAAGCTATTATTATCTTCTTTTTAACCATTTTCATTTTTCTCTAATAAATCATTTTATACCCAATTCCCCTCACATTGATGATTCTGATATTTTCATCGGCAGATAACTTGTGGCGGAGCTTGGTGATGAAAACATGGAGACTGCGGGAATTGAAGAAGCTGTCATCGCCCCAGAGTTGCAGGAGAATATCCTTGCTCTCTACCACATTGTTCTTGCTCTCCACAAGCATGCGAAGGATTTCGGATTCACGATGTGAAAGTTCTGTATCCTTACCATCCAACTGCAGAATCTGACTGGTAACATTCAGGCGATAACGACCGATGGAAAGCCATTGATCAGCAGCATCCGGATTATCAGGAGAAACATTCCCCCCTTCCTGTTCTTCAGAAGAAATATTTCCTACTGAAGCCCGATGACAAAGCGACTTGATACGGACGATGAGTTCCTGGATGGCAAACGGCTTCTTCAGATAATCATTGCCACCCAATTCAAATCCCTCTACCACATCATTCACCGCCGAACGAGCCGTGAGGAAAAGCACAGGAGTACGGGAATCCGTCTTGCGGATACGGCGCACCATCTCGAAACCATCCATTTTGGGCATCATCACATCCGCAACCAACACATCAGGCTTCTGTTCATCAAACATACGAAGCCCCTCTTCGCCATCATGCGCCGTACGCATCTCGAAGCCCTGCGCCTCCAAGGTGTCGCTCAGAATCATCGCCAAGGATGTTTCGTCTTCTACCAGTAATACTTTTATCTTATTCATTGTTTCTTTTTTACTTTTTACCCTTTTACCTTTTTACCTTTAAGAAAATGCAGGGTGAAGCAGCTTCCTTTTCCCGGCTCGCTTTCTACGGAAACAGAACCGCCCATTTTCTCCATCAGGCTCTTAACATAGAAAAGCCCGAGACCATAGCCCTTAACCGTATATTTATTGCCATCCGTCACCCGATAGAACTTGTCGAAAATATAAGGCAATTTATCGTGGGCAATACCGATTCCATTATCTGATACGGAAACCAGCACTTCATCCTCGGCTTTTCGGAAAGCCTTGATTTCTATCTTCACGCTATCTTCAGAATACTTGATGGCATTGTCTATGAGATTGCTCACGATGTTTGAGAAATGCATCCGGTCGACATGAACCATCAGATTTTCCGGTTCTACGGACAATGAAATATTCACCTTTTTATCCGTTTTTTCTCCTGATTTCACTTTCAGCTGATGCTGGGAGATTAATGGTTCAATCACCTCTTTCACTGGAACTTCCACGATATTGAACAGCATCGATTTCCGTCGTTCCATACTCATCGACAGAATCTGCTCCACCAATCCGCTGAGCGTCTGCAACTGCTCCTGGGCGATGGTGAGATACTTGCGCGCCTTATCAGGATGCTGGAGCATTCCGTAGTTCAGCAGGGAGTCGGTGGCAGCATAGGCTACGGCTATCGGAGTCTTCAATTCGTGCGTGATATTATTGGTGAAATCACTCTTCATCTCATCAAGCGTCTTCTGCTTGAGCATCGTATGAATCAGGAACCAGAAGACGAAAGCCAGGATGAGCATGATGAAGAGCGATGTGGCAAGGATGCCTGCCATCTGGCTGAGCACAGTCATCGTAAGCGGCTCTAGGGTGAGGACATATTTCTCCTCATTCGCCTCCCCCTCATTACAAACCACATATTGGTATTGCTTGGCATTGGCGGAAGGCACATACCCCTTCGTCGTCACTTTCGCCAAAACCTTCTTTCCTGCAAAAAGCTGAATCTGATGCGGAAGCGGATGAATATCGTCGCCCACCAACAAACTGTCTGAAAGCATCTTGGCAACCCATGCGCTGTCATAGTCATTGATGTCAGGTTTGGCGATTTCATTCAATTTGCCAAACAGCGCTTGTTGCACCATAGTTGCCAGCTTGCCCGACATCATCATCATCAATTCCTGGTCCTTGTCATCTTCACGACGCTTCTCGTGCTTGGTAAAAGTTGTTTGAACAGACTGAACGATCTTTCCTCCACGAACCTTTTTAACCTTTACCTTTTGATCAATATCATCGTCTTCATCCATAGAAAAAGCAACAGAACCCGTCAGTTGTCTATGAGGCCCTTTATCATCATTGCGCAATCGTTCGATTCGCTTCTTCATCTCCATGAAGTGAGCGTACTCCATTCCACCCTTAATTTTCGCTTCAACCTCCTTTTCCTGAGACTGATAAAGCCCCACGAGCCAATAGGTCTGATATGCGAAGGTGCAGACCAGAGCCGTGATGACGAGCGTAACTATGTATTTAAGATGTAACTTCATTCTTTTCTTTATTAAAAATTTTTTCAGATGAATTAAATACTCATTTTCTGAAAATCGGATAAACCTCCGTGGTATTCTTCCATCCCCATTTACCATTCTTTTGTGGCGCAAACTCTCGTCCCATCTTGGCTCCTATCCCCCAATGTTGATTGAACATCACTTCCATAAAGCCACCATAGCTGCTCTTGGGATTGAAAGGAGACATGATGACGCTTCGAGGGTCAGAGGTTTTCGTTGGAACATATTGTCCATAGAATCCCACTGTGAGCCAGTCGTTTACTTGATAAGCCATTCGTCCACCAAAAGAAGCTTTGGTGAGATTGCCCAATCCATATACTCCCGTGTTTATCTTTTCTATCCCGACATAAGGAGAAAAAACAAAACGCCCGAAATTTTGTTGATAAACAACCCCTGCTGTCTGCCTATTCATCAGTCCTGGGACTTCAATACCCGAAGAATATACCGCCATCGTACCCAAATTCGGGGAAGGAAGAGAAATATGAGGTATTGCATTCGGCGCAATCTCCAAAGGTTTTCCTTCTTCCGACATCCAAGGTGCATTCGATTCAGAGTAATAAGATTTGCCTTGAAGTACAGGAAATCCACCGAGCGAAGGACGAGAATATTCCAACGACATACCTTCCTTAGGTAAAGATGCCTTCGGAATGGAATCCAAAGAAACACTCTTCACTTCCTGTGCTTGCATTACCAATGTCCAAAAGCAAGCCATAACTGTCAATATGAATATTCTTCGTTTCTCTTTCATGCTTGCAAAAGTAATAAAAAAGAAGATAAGTAAGATACTTTTCAGGGAATTATTTCTGATTTGATAAGACTAAATAACACTTCTGATAAGACTTGATAATCAAAATTCCTTGCTGACACGAGATATTTGCAGTACTTTTGCAACCGAAATCGGGAGTTTTTTCCGAAAGAACGATAAAAAGATAAGAAGAATATGAAAAGATTGGTTATATTAAGCGCTTGCCTGGCCATTAGTCTTGCAGGCTGGGCACAAGGAAACAGAAATGATTCCCTGAAAATGGACAGCATTATCCATTCCCTCCCTGATGTGATGGTAAAAGGCAACCGACCTATCGTAAAGGTGAAAGGAGCAGCATTGACCTATGACCTGCCTCAACTCATCAAAAACCATCCGGTGGATAATGCCTATGAAGCCATCAAGCAACTGCCTGGCGTGAGCGAACAGGATGAAGCCTTGACCCTCAACGCCCAATCCGTAACCGTGATGATAGACGGCAAGGCTACCACCATGACGAGCGAGCAGCTCTATTCGCTTCTGAAAACGATTCCTACCAGCCGCATCGCCAACGCTGAAGTCATCTATTCAGCCCCAGCCCGCTATCAGGTAAAGGGACAGGTCATCAACCTCCTGCTGAAGCACAACACAGGCTTTCACTCCCTGCAAGGCGAGCTCTTCGGCGGCTACACCCACCAGAACCGCAACAGTTACACAGAGCGCGCCTCCTTGCTCTTCACCAACAAGAAATGGGAAATAGACATGCTCTATTCTTTCGGTCATGGCAAGAGATATTATTACTATGAAAATGAGTTTGCCCACACCTTGACTGATGGCACTTCCTATGCCTTCTCTACACATAGCGACAATATCAAACGCCATCTCAACCACAACATCCGACTGGGCATCAACTATCATCTGGCGAAAAATCATCAGCTCAGCTTTGCCTACACCTCACAACTCAATAACACGAGAGGAACGTCAGAGGATGATGGCGATTTCACATCCCTTCTCAGAATCCATGCCAAGAGTCAGTTTCACAACATCCGCCTGGATTACTCCACACCATTCGGTTTCTCGGCAGGAGCAGAATACACCTATTATAATTCACCGGATGAACAATGGCTAAAAAGCAGTCTCTACGATGAGATTTACGACATCACAAGCCAGCAGCGAATCGACAAATGGCACGCTTACCTCAAGCAGGAGCACGACTTAGGAAAAGACTGGGGCTTGAACTACGGCATCAATTACACCACATCAAGAGACAAGAGTTCGCAGGAAAACAACAACAAGTCTTCTGATGGCAACACCATTCAAAACGAAGACCAAATGAGTTTCTACGTCGGAGCCAGCAAGTCATTCGGACAAAAACTCACGATGGAAGCATCGCTCATGGAAGAATATTACCACACCCCAATCTGGAATGAGTGGAACCTCTTCCCTACACTCTCCATCACCTATCTTCCTAAGGCAGGACACGTCATCCAATTCGACTTGGATTGCGACAGAGACTACCCTACTTATTGGTCGGTGAAGAACTTCACCACCTATAATGTGGGCGGATATGGAAAGATTGTTGGAAACCCAACGTTGAAGCCATCACGAGACCTCAGCCTCTCGCTTACCTACATTCTGCTCAGCAGATACGTGGCAAGTCTCTTCTTCAACAACTCGAAAGATGAATTTCGTCAGCTTCCTTACCAGAGCGACGAGAAGAAAGAGATGGAATACAAGCATGTCAACTTCGACCATGTAAACCAGGTAGGCTTGATGCTCACAGCCCCAATCAACATAGGCAACTGGTGGCAGAATCGCCTTACCTTCACTGGCGTATATCAGAACGACAAGAATTCCCACTTCTATGATCTTCCATTCGACCGCAGCAAATGGTTCTGTCAAGCCCAGTGGAACGTCACTTTTCTCTTTGGCAAGCATGTGCTTCTCAACCTCGATGCTTCCGTTCATACCGACGCCATCCAAGGAATCATCGACATCCCAGCCTCTGGCTATCTCAACGCAGCCCTCACCTGGAAGCCTCTCAAGGATGACAAGTTCCAGCTGAAAGCCTACTGCAACGATATCTTCGAGACAGGCGACAACCATCTGCACGACACCTATCGAGGTCAGCACGTCATCAACAAAATGTACTTTGGCAGAATCATCGGCCTCTCCCTCACCTATCGTTTCGGCGGCTACAAGGCCAAGCAGCATGAAGAAGTAGATACTTCCAGATTCGGGAAATAAAAACGAGAAAAGCTCGCCAAGACCATCAAAGTCCTGGCGAGCTTTTCTCGTTTCATATACACTATTCAAGTTTCTTTACTTCTATATATTGACATATCCCTTATTCTGTACCAATTCAGAATTTAAATCGATGCATTTCTGAGGAATCGGGAAGACAGTGGTGTAGCCGGAGGATTCACCCTGAAGAGGCGTACGGAGATCGTAGGCACCGGTGAATTTGCCGAAGCGGATGAGATCCTGACGACGCCATCCTTCCCATACCAACTCCAGCAACCGCTCTTCCAGAATGTTATCGAGCGTAGCCTTACGGTAAGGCATTCCCACACGGGCACGAATCCTATTCAACTCCTCATCACCATTCTCTCCGTTTCGGACCTTTGCCTCTGCCTTCATCAATAAAGCATCTGCATAGCGGAAAAGAACTATGTCGTTACTCTGCAACTTGCCGTCCATATAAGAGGTTCTATCCACCTCATACTTCGCCATTCTCGCTCCAGCCGTCTTGACAAACTTACTGTTGGTCAGGTTTTGAGCCACTTCAAAAGGCTGATACTCCAACGGCTTTCCATTATCCATCAGCAGTTCATGACCATCTACCTTTACCACTCCCGCCACAAAGTTCATCTTGCAACGGACATCCTCATCAGCCTCGCCATAATGATTGGCTTTCATCGTAGAAATCGTGGCACAGGTACCATTCTCACTTCCCCAGCCCAAGGCACCGCCATGCGTATAATGGTAAGAGCGGAAGAGATAATGGAACTGGTTGGTATAGATATTCTTATCCATCGGAATCGTGAAGATATTCTCCTTCGACGTCTCATTATGCGTAGAGAAATTGAATGAATCATCCGACTCCAGGACATAGCCTTCTTCTGCCAATTTATCACAATAATAAATGCAGGTTTCCCAGGCATTCAACTTTCTGAAGTCCACCTTATCGCCATTACGCAAAGAGGCATCAGAAGCCGGCACAGAGAAATGAATGTCACTTCCCTTCGGACGGCTCGCATAACCCTGGGTCCAGTCATCATACATATAGATTTCTGCATTCAAAGCCAATTTCGCCAACAGAAAGTTGACTACCGGCTGGGTGATGCGACCATAATAATTGCCTTCCTTATTGCTGTGCTGGTCGGGAAGTGAAGGCAATACCTGCTGCAACTCCTGAAAGACAAACAGGAAGATAGAACTGCGATCTGTCTGACCTTGGAACAGGCTGGAATGGAGCTGTTCTGCACTGGAAAGGACCAATGGAACCCGACCGAACATGTCCATAGCATAGTAATAGAACATAGCCCGGATGGCTCTTATCTCAGCCCGATATTCCTCCTGCTGTGCGGCAGAAAGCAGGGCCGACTTGTTGCTGATAATATCCAAAGACTTATTAGCCAGCACGATAACCTTATAAAGGTACTTCCACGTATCATAAAGAGACTGGTCATCGGCACTCCACCGATGCTGGTACATGGCTTTCCAGAGGCCACCATCATACCAGTCGCCGCCTCGAATCGGAATCATCGCCTCATCTGTGGTCAGCGTATTATAATCGTAAATGCCACGGCAGGTGCCCTGGATGCCCTCACTCTCGTTAGCTCCACCTATATAATTATAGAGAGAAGCCACGGCATTGATATAAATATCAGATGCAGAGCCATAGATGGCATCCTCGTCCAACTGATCCTTTGGATGTTCGTCCAGGCAGGATGTCATAGACAATGCCGCCAGCAGCAGAAATAAAAATCCATATCGTTTCATAACTTTCTGATTTTAGAATTGAATACTTAAACCCAATGAGAAGGTTCTGTAAACAGGATAAGTCCGCTTATCATCAATACCCATCGTACTGTTCACCACGTAGCTGTTAATCATTGGAGTCAAGCCGCTGTAACTGCTGATGGTGGCAAGATTGTTGACACTCGCCGAAACTCTGAGCGACTGCACCACGCCCTTTCGGATAGGGATATCATAGCCCAGCGTGAGATTCTCTAAGTTGAGATAATCGCCCTTCTCCAGCCAATAATCAGAAACATTCTGGTCAACGATATTCTTCTCAGGAGCTCCCTTCAGCACATTATAATCCGGGAAACTCGACATATTGGTGTAGGCTAAGCCCGTACCATTGAATATCTTATGTCCGAAGGCTCCGTTCATCTGCAATGAAAGATACCAGTCGCGATAACGGAAACTGATATTGGAACCCAACGTTACTTTAGGAGTAGCCTGACCGGCAATATATCTGTCACCGCCATCACTCAAATCTACGATTCCGTTCTTGTCCAAATCTTCGATATCATAGCGGTAATGCCCATTTCCATCTTCTATAATTCCCTTGCAATGAGGAAGATAGAATACCCCCAAAGGCTGACCAACTATCTGATAGACCACATTGTTGTAACCACCATGCTGACCGGCACCCGACAAGGCACCCATCGCAGTAATATCGGCTGCCGACATCTGCATTCCGTCATATTCACCACTCAGCGAGAGGAGTTTGTTCTTCTGCCAGGAGAGATTCATATTGATATTCAGTTCCATGTCCTTCTTCTGGATAGGAGTGAAGGAAACGCCGACCTCCAAACCCTGGTTGCTCATAGAACCCAGGTTTGCCAACAGTTTATCATAGGCAAAAGGCGGAACCGGCACATCATAGGCATAGAGCATGTCGGTGGTCTTGGAATAGTAATATTCTGCCGTCAGAACCAGCCGGTTGTTCCACAATCCCAAATCAGCTCCGATATTCCAGGTAGCGCGGGTTTCCCACTTCAGATCAGGATTGTTATTGCTAATCATTCCCATCGTAACCGTAGGAGAACTGTTCACCGAAACAATACCATTCTGCCGTACCGTATTCAAAGTGGTATAAGAAGATATTCCGCCAAGATTACCTGAGCGTCCATAGCCCGTACGCAGTTTCAGCATGGTAATTTCCTTGAGAGAACGGAGCCATTTCTCCTGCTTCATATCCCAGGAAAGAGAGACGGATGGGAAGAAACCCCAGGTATGGTCATTGCCCACCATCGAAGAACCATCGCCACGCATGGAAACCGAAAGACTATACTTATTATATAAGGTGTAGTCGACATTGCCCATCACAGAAGCCAGGGTCGGATCTTCGTACTTGCTGTCTGTCCCACCGAAAGGCCGTGATGCAGCAGCACCTATGTTATGGTAATACATGTCGTTGTTGGTGATTCCCTTCGCAGAAGTCCAGAATCCCGTTCGGATATCCTTTTGATATTCTGCACCCACCATTGCCTTCAGATTGTGGATTCCCCACGAATGCTGATAGTTAAACGATACATTGGCAAGCCAGTCCTCGCTCTTGAACTCCCCACGATAGAGATTGCCCTGCGCCCAAACCCAGGTAGGACAGAACTGGTTGTTCTCGTTGGAAGCATAACTGTATGCTGCGAAGGCAGAAACACTCAAAGAATTTGTCATATCATAGTTCAACTTCAGATGAGCATTGAAATTCATGTTCTTCGTATCATTACGCTCCTTGAGCAAGGCACCGGGAGGATTCACCTGAGATGCAGCCCCATTCTTCACCCAACTGCCGTTCAGCTTATCATAAGGATAAGTAGGATTCATGGCATCGGCAGAATAGAAAAGCATCTGACTGTCGAAGATATCATTGTTCTTGAAAGACGAACCGAACACGCCGAAATCTCCCGTCAGTTTATCGCCAAACGCCTTCTGGGTGACATCAATCTTAGCCACCAGATTACGATAGCCCTTGCTCCGAATAATCGTGTTATGGTCGATATAGCCAAAAGAAGCGCGGTAGTTGCTCTGCGGAGTGCCACCGCTGAAGGCCAGATAATGGTTCTGGATATTTCCGGTTCGGGTAATTGCCTTGCGGAAATTGGTATCATATCCCTTATTGTTATACTCCAGCCCATACTTCTGTGCAGCAGCTATGTATTCGGCGGCATTGAGCATCTCCATACTTTTGTACATCGCCTCTATACCATAGTTTCCCTCGTAAGAAATCTGAAATCCCTTACCCGTACCCTTCTTGGTTTTTACCTGGATAACGCCCGAAGCACCACGGAAACCATAGAGTGCCGTTTCGCTGGCATTCTTCAGTACTGTAAAGCTCTCTATATCGGCGGGATAGATTGTAGCAAGCGTCGCCACATCAGAAGTAACACCATCAATAATCACCAGAGGATCATTGCCGCCCATGATAGAAGTTGTACCGCGAACCCGGACGGAGTTCAACATAGCAATACGGTCAAGACCATTGGTAGTGACGTTAACACCTGCCGTCTGTCCGCTCAAGGCATCCAAGGCATTATTGAGTACACCCTTCTTCAGAAGTTCAGGCTCCACTACACTCACCGAACCTGATAAGCGCAAGGAATCTAAGCCTTCGATGTTCACAGACTGAGCACAGAGGGTTTGGGGTGCAAGAATCATCGCACCCATCGCATAAAATATGGTTTTTAACTTCTGTTCCATAACTATTTCATCGTTTAGTCAAGGTTCAAATCGATTTTCGATTGCAAATATAATAAAAAAGAGTGATTCAAAGTCTATTTCCATGAAAAAACTTCAAAAAAACCGCAGGCTTAAGAGTTAAGAAAGAAGAAAAGCTCGCCAAGACGTTTAAAATCTTAGCGAGCTTTCTCTTTTTATATCAGCATTTTATTTCACTTTCACTTCTATCACATTCTTAGCAGCCTCAGCACTCGAACCACCTACGAAGATCTGATATTTGCCGGGAACCACACGCATGGTATTGGTCCGAGAATCCCAACCCTCGAAACTCTGGCGAGGCAGACTGATGGTTACCTGCTGCTGTGCGCTGGCAGAAAGCGACATCGCTATCAGCATCGCCATAAAAAATAGTTGTTTCTTCATTGATCTTATATTATTTATTCGATTTATGCTTTGATTTTTAAGTTGGTGACAAAGTTACACTTTTTTGTTGAGATAACCGCATCATCTGGCAGAAAAGTTTAAAATATTTATCCTTTTGTGCCAACATTACCACTTTCAGTCCGCTGGCACATAAGTTGCAAAAACAGAAAGTGAAAGCTGAAGCCAAAAGATAAAGGAGTTCGGAAGAACAACGGAGTTTCGAGGCGAAAGCAAAAAATAACAAGAATATTAACAAACAGAAATCCCGACGGAGCCGTAAGGAACCGAGAGGACGAGTAAAATAAAATTTGGAGGTTTTAATTATGTTGTTAGCACGTAGAAATAATGATTCAGATTGGTTGAGTAACTTCTTTGATGATACTTTATTCAATACCGAAGTAATGTCACGTATGAATGCTACTGCTCCTGCCATTAACATCAAGGAGACAGATAAGAATTATACCATGGAGGTTGCTGCTCCTGGCTTGAAGAAAGAGTGGGTTCGTGTAAACATCGATAACGATGGTAATCTGAACATCGCCATCGAGAACAAGATGGAACACAAGGATGAAGACAAGCACGAGCACTATCTGCGCCGCGAATTCTCTTACAGCAACTACCAGCAGTGTTATACGCTGCCTGAGGATGCTGACCGTGATAAGATTTCAGCAAAGGTAGCTGATGGTATACTCGAGGTCGAGATTCCAAAGCTTACTCCTAAGGAGGAGGCTAAGACTACAAAGAACATCGAAGTCAAATAATCATCTCCCATAAATGATGGAGGCAGATTCCAAAGCAATTTGGAACCTGCCTTTTTTTGTGCCCTTACCTGAAACATCGCATTTTTCATGTACCTTATTATCATGATTTTCATGGAGCAGCCAAAAGTTTTTCACCATAAATCTTTTTTCTTCCATAATTAATATGTAATTTTGCAGGCAGAAAAGCAGATATGAAAGCTTCTGCTTATAGAATTCAGAACATTTATATAAGAAACAGATGAAGAAAACAATTCCAGTAATAGGCATGGCTTGCAGCGTATGCTCTGCCAATGTAGAAAAGAAGCTGCAGTCGCTAGAAGGCATCAACTCCGCCTCGGTTTCCCTGGCTAGCCGAACTGCCCTGGTAGATTATAACCCCGACATCATTTCTCTGGAAGATATGAAACGGGAAATCAGCAACGCCGGCTACGACCTCGTTATCGAAAACGATAGAAGCGTGGAGGAAATCAACCGCCGTGAGTTCACCCTCCTGCGCCGCCGAACCCTCACTTCCTGGCTCTTCGCCATCCTGACCATGTGTTTCTCCATGGGGTGGATTTCACTGGGCATGGAACAGAATATGATTTCAAATGGCGTTGCCTCGGCTCATCACTCGAGTTCCTTCGCCAACCAGATCTGTCTGCTCCTGGCACTCGCCAACCTGCTCTACTGCGGCAAACAGTTTTATTTTTCCGCCTGGAAGCAGCTTTTGCATCATACGGCAAACATGGATTCGCTCGTAGCACTCAGCACCCTCATCGCCTTCCTCTTCAGCACCTTCAACACCTTCTTCGGAGAAATGGTATGGGGAGCGAGAGGCATAGAATGGCACACTTATTTCGATGCTTCCGTGATGATAATCACCTTCGTGCTGACCGGCAGATGCCTGGAAGAAAAGGCAAAGGACAGTACGGCGAGCAGCATTCGACAACTGATGGGAATGCAGCCGAAAACTGCCCGACTGGTGACTTACGAGAAGATAGAAGGCACCAACGACTACAAGATGGAGGAAGTTCCGATTTCCACCATTCAGATAGGCGACATGATAGAGGTTAGAGCCGGCGAGAAGATTCCGGTGGATGGCGTGGTTACCCAGGCAGAGAGTTTCATGACTCCCAATGCAGCCTATGTAGATGAAGCGATGATAAGCGGCGAACCGACTCCGGCGATGAAAAAGGCAGGCGACAACGTGCTGGCTGGCACCATTCCGAGTCAGGGAAAGCTCCGCATGAGAGCCAAGCAGATTGGCGAGAACACCGCCCTGGCACACATCATCCGCATGGTTCAGGAGGCGCAGGGCAGTAAGGCGCCCGTGCAGCGCATCGTGGATAAGGCGGCTCTGATTTTCGTTCCAGCCGTGGCAGCCATTGCCCTCATCACCTTTTTAATATGGTGGCTGATAGGCGGCAACGCAGCTCTTCCACAGGCCATCCTTTCAGCCGTAGCCGTATTGGTCATCGCCTGTCCATGTGCCATGGGCTTAGCTACTCCTACCGCCCTGATGGTGGGCATCGGCAAGGCGGCGCAGAAGCAGATTCTTATCAAGGATGCGTCGGCACTGGAGAATCTCCACAAGATCAACGCCCTCGTCATCGACAAGACCGGCACCCTCACCATTCCTAACCAGAACATCGATTTCACCAAGCAGGAGGATTTGGATCTGGAGACGAGAGAGACTCTCAAGCCTCATGCCCAGGAAGCAATGAAGCAGTTGCAGGAAAGGGGAATAGAGGTCTATATGATGAGTGGCGACAAGGAGGAAGCGGCTCACTACTGGGCTGAGAAAGCCGGCATCAAGCATTACCAGAGCAAGGTGCTGCCTGGCGACAAGCAGGCTTTGGTAAAGAAACTTCAGGACGAAGGCAAGCAGGTAGCAATGGTGGGCGACGGAATCAACGACACCCAGGCTTTGGCCCTTGCCAACGTGAGCATGGCGATAGGAAAGGGAACGGATGTGGCGATGGATGTGGCTCAGATTACGCTGATGAGCGACGACCTGCTGGCGCTTCCGGAAGCCGTAAAACTGAGCCAGAAGACGGTTCACATGATTTGGCAGAATCTCTTCTGGGCGTTCATCTACAACATCATCTGCATCCCGTTGGCTGCCGGCGTCCTTCATATCTTCGGCATTGATTTCCAGATAACCCCAATGTGGGCAAGTGCCCTGATGGCCTTCTCAAGTGTAAGCGTAGTGCTTAATTCGCTGAGACTGAGATTGGCGTAAAATGATAGAAAATGGGAAAAGTCTGAGACTTTCAAAATATATAAAAGCGACTTCTTGGCATTAAAACCAAGAAGTCGCTTTTATATATTTTTACTTAAGTTCTTTCTCTTTTCTCAATTCATCAAGTACCTTACCTTTATAGGAAAAGTACTTAGCTCCTTGATATGCGCCAGAAGGAGTTTGTTTCTCTATCGGCAAGAAAGTTCCTACAAAAGGAGAGAGTTTGTAGATTCTGTTCTGATACTCCACCGTATCATCACTTGCCACTCTAACCTCAATACCAGTTGGAATAAAAGTAACTATCTCACCTATTTTAATACCAACCATGCTAAACTTAAAACGTGGACGTTTATGAGTTTTCTCCACATCCTTCTGCACTTTCGGCTCATTAGAAACCTTTGGCTTATTATCCTCATACTCCGTAACCACCGCATCATCTATGGTTTGAGCAATATCTTTGAAGATATCCAGAGCTATTTGTGGGGCGACATTGAAGAACTCTCGGTTCTGTCGGATACGCAAATCCGTCAAACGATCTATCGTTTTATGCACCAACTTCTCCACCTCGTTATACTTTGCAGTCTTCATGGTTGCAAAGATTTCGAAAGGCAGAGGCACAGCCGTATTATCAAGTTCCTTCGATCGGACATCCACCGGACGGGAACTCTTACCTATCTTCACCCAATCCTCGCGAAAGCTCGGATTGGTGAGGATATAAACGTAACCGATATTATCTTTGTTCATTGTTTCGTTACTTTAAATATTTGTCCAAGATGGCTTGCTTGGCAGAGGAAGCATTGGCAACGTACTGCTTAGCCTTTGAGATTTCTTCATCTATCTTGCTCAACTTTTCGACGACTTCTTTTTGGACTTCTATTGATGGAACCTGAATTATCAAAGAACGTATTCGTTCTGTCGAAGCTCTGTTAGCACGAGAAAATCGTTGCTTTTCGCCTTCTTTTTGTAGCGGATATACAAGATAACGAGATAAAACTTCGTTCTCATTCAATACTCGAATTACGCCACAATGATCTGTAGGACAGAATAACTGATCTTTACCAATAAAGTTCACCATCCAATCACCATCTATACCCCATAAAACAGAAGGTTGAGAGAAATCATTTAAAACAGAATGCTCAGACTTTCCAAAAGACTCAAAAACATTGGCACTATAAATGTCAAAACGTCCCGTATCTACAACTTCTTTCTTCAACACTCTTCGTCCAATAGATATATTAAAAACAGCAGAATCCAATCTCAAAGCCCTATTAGCTTTTGATTGTGCATCTTCAAACAAATGTAACTTTCGTTCTTCATTATATTGAATTTGCTGCAAGAGCTCAACCATTCTGTTATTAACCTTCTCACATTCCTCCACGATTTTCTTTTGAATATCCATTGGAGGAAGTGGAATCTCAAATGAACAATACTGTTGAGAGTTGATATTTTGTCTTGCAGTTCCACCCTTTGTCTTTTCTACCCAATCATTGTATTCTTTAGAACACAACAAATTATATACAAATAATGGAATTACTTTACTTTCATCAAATCTAAACCTAATGAGATAACCTGCATATAAAGCCTTTCCATATTCATTTTTATAATAGAAAGCTTTACCGGCAGTCGCACCAGATCTTGCAAAAAGCACATCTCCTTCCTTTAATATATATTGCTTTTCTACTTCTGCAACAGTTTTCCAATCATCATTTAATGTACCATCCTCATTAATATCTGTGATTCGTATATAACGATAATCCATAAGAGGATTTCCTTCTACAGCCTTTTGGTTTGCGCCATACTGAGGCGTACCATTTATGAGACTCCCAAGCTTTACCAAAGGAAACTTACTATCAAACTTTTCAACGGAAGAAACACTTGTCTTAAACTCTTTATTAAATGCTGTACGAGAGAAATCAATCATATCCACCAATTTTGCCTTACTTACATATTCAGCTAAATAGCTAGGAATCATTATATTTTCTCCCATAAAGTTTTTGCGAATCAATGTATTAATCTTATCATCATCAGCAAGATTAGAAGGATTAAACAAAGGAGTTTGAATTCCACCAATACCACGAATCTGATTCATTGTATCGTCTTCTTCCTCATCCTCACTATCTTCATCCGTCTTACTTTTGCCAACATTGAGATATTGTATTCCCTCATTACCTTTACTGCCACTCCATCCATAGCCTAAGAATGTCTTGATTCCTGCAGTTGTTGTAGGAGTCTTTATCAGTAATACCGGTTGTGATACAGTATAAGCCAAGACATAATAATAGACTTTTTCTTTCTCAATAGCAGTTACAAAATCCAAGAATGCCTGCTCCTTGATTTTATTCTGCTCCAACAAAGGTAAAGCCTTATAAGCTTTTGTATTTGCACGTGAAAGATATTTATTTCTGATAGTCTTCGCTTCATCGCTAACATCTTTCATCGCATTTCTCTGATTGCCAAAGAATGAGACATAATAAGCCTGCACAGTCTCTGTATTCAAGAAACTATCATTTATCGAGCCACCAATAAAAGCCTTGTAATCTTCCAATTTGTAATCACAATGTTTGCAATAGCAATCCAACAGATACTCATCTTTATAGACTGCATTGGTTTCGTTTCTCTGTGCAAACCAGCTATCTACTCTATACTTATAATGCTCATAATCAGGAGTATTAGTCTCCTTACGACGTAAGAACATAGTTACTGTATTCGTACCCGTTTGCCCAAAAGTACCACTTCCAAATTCCGCCAAAGCAACAATATCGAAGTTTTTTAAAATAATTTCACGAGCATGAGCATGCATACCATTTCTATTAAGCATAGACACAGGCAAGATGATACCAGCCACACCTCCCGTCTTCATCAATTGCGCAGCTCTTTCTATAAAGAATGCCTCAATGACATTATTCTTATCAGTATTAACATTCGCATTATACAAAGAATAATGCTTGCGCTGCTCATCCGTAAGTGTATCCAAGAAACCAGAAACGGCATAAGGAGGATTAGCTACCAATACTTCGTATTTTCCATCATGCACATCAGGATGCTTTACCAAAGCATCTGCATAAACGATATTTATGTCATCCTGTCCATACATGAAAGCTGAAACTTTTGATACTTTTGAAAGACGATACTCCTTTTCAATACCTGTGATTCGAGCATAATACTCCTCCAAAGGAATATCCTTACGATATTTTTCTACAAACTCCTTTATTCTAACAGCATACTCTGTAAGGAAATGGCCTGCTCCACAAGCATAATCAATAGCCCATGGAATATCTTCATTGTCTCTAATGATATGTTCCAAAGGCAAAGAAGAAACAATAAAACGAACAATAGGCATCGGAGTGAAGAATTGTCCCTCACTCTGCTTAATACCTCTATTCAAAAAACCTTCAAACAGATCTCCCAAAAACTGATTTTGCTTTGTACCATCTGTTTTCAAACGAATATCCTGGAGCATCTTCACCATTTTTCTAAGCACAACTGCATTTTGGCGGAAGAGTTTCTCATTATGCACGCTAATGAAAGAAAAATCATTATCTGAGAAGAATTTCAATGCACGGAAATACTCCTTAATAGTCTTCTTTGTTGCATCGGGATCATTCTTAAATCGTCTGAAAGCAAGATCTATCTGCTTATTTTCGATGTAAGTTACCTCTTCTTTCAAGAAACGCATCATACCATCGCGATAAAGTCGCTGCAAACGATCCTGAAGCAGGAAATCATCATCGTATGCAGTACCTTTCCAGTAGAAATGCAAATCTTCTGGATTATTGGTTTCGTCAACAACTTTTGCCAAAAAGAGATTGACCAGCTTATCAAAAGCATTCTCACGTCCACTCACATTATGCTGACGTAAAATTAAAGCAAACTCATGATACTTCTTCTGGATTTCATTATTATCAACCTCTGTCAAATCTTTGAGTGTATATTTATTTTTACCTATTTCGTATGGCAAGATATCACTTTCAAACAAGCCTCTTGTTGCATGCTCACAACTATAGGTATCTCTCCATACACGATAACGTTGCTTGTCATTTTTATCTTGATAACTTTGGGCAGACTGGTCTGACTCCAACAAATCTTTGTTGTCTTGAACATTTATCAATTTATACTCAGACTTTATCTTTCCATCTACTATATCAGAAGTATAAAGACACAAAAACTTAGTCTGAGGCTCCTGCTGAAAATAAGAGAATAGCTGCGCACCATCGTCTAAAGTATCATTCCAAGCGTCAGTAAATTGTGCACCAGCAGTCTTGCACTCTATGATAAGCAATGACTGTTTATCCACTTCACTACCAATTATCACATCATCAGAATATGTACGCACCCAAATGTCTGCAAAGCCACCTTTTTGACTATGTCCCAATTTCCATTGAGGTTCCAGCTCTATATGATTTGCACTATACCCCATAGACAACAATCTGTCCACACACTCTAAGACAACCAGATTTTCCGGATCACTCAGATTGGAAGTTGTCTCACGAGTTACAGTAATACCACTATTCTCATAATAAATACGTCCTCTCTCCACATCAACCTGTAAGGGATGCAGAGTAGTATCATACTTCTTTATATATTTATTACCTTCCAGTTTAAAGCCGAGAAGGTTTAACAATTCTCCTATTTGTTCTTTTACCATTTTAAGCAGAGCTTAGTTATTCCAAATTTGTTGCAAAGATAGCAAAAATAATTAAGAAAGAACCCGATTTTAGATTATTTTCGCTTCATAAAATCAAAGTTTCTTCCTCTACAACTCTTATCATCTACTACTTCACCATTAAGTTTGCCTTATATTCCTAACACATTTTGGAGGTTTGAATCACAAGCAGCACTTCATATTCGGGCAATTTCTCCTCTATACATTATATAATAGTGAGGTGTTCACAGATTTGAGACCAACTTATTTTTCTAGACACCATCTGGAAAATTTGAAGAGTCATCTTCTTTACTTTATCCATAAAACTATTTCTTTATATTTATACAAAATTGAGCCCACTTTAAAAAGGGGCTCAGTTCTTCACCATTTTTTCTCCCCATACCTTTTCCTTACCCTCTTTTAGAAAGAAAATCCTAGAATTTCTTGGCAGATTCAATAAAAAAGTGTATCTTCGCAGCAGATTTACAGAATCTAAATTGATAATTTATGGGTAGATACATCAACCCCTTTACCGACTGGGGCTTCAAGCGTCTCTTCGGTCAAGAGTTCAGCAAGGACTTGCTGATTAATTTTTTGAACGACTTGTTTGAAGGTGAGTTTCAAATCAAGGACGTTACATTCAAGGATAAGGAACAGCTTGGAGAAACGAATGATCTCCGTGGCTGCATCTTTGATATCTATTGTGTTACCGACGATGATAAGCATTTCATCGTTGAGATGCAGAACAGATGGGTACCTTTCTTTGTGAATCGTTCCATCTATTATGCTAGTAAGGCTTTTGTTGCCCAACGCAAGAAATTTGATGAAGCTGGTGTCCGCACAGCTATTTTATACCAGTTTGTACCGGTTTATGTGGTTTGCATCATGAATTTTATGCCTAGGGAGCATGAGGTGACAAAGTTTAGGACAGACGTTGCTTTGAGGGAGAAGTCTAGTGACTCGATGTTTTCTGACAAGCTTCGTTTCATCTATCTTTCTCTTCCTTTCTTTGATAAGAGTGAGGAAGAATGCGAGACAGGTTTTGAAAAATGGATTTATGTTTTGAAGTATATGGAAGTATTGGAAAGATTGCCTTTTACGGCACAGAAGAAGATATTCGATCATCTTGCTAAATTGGCAGATGTTCGTTGCTTGAGTAGTGAGGAGCAGGAAAAATACGATGAAAGTATTAAGGCTGTTGATGATTACTACTCCGGCCTTTATGGCTCTTATATTGAAGGAGAGGAAAAGGGAATGGCTAAAGGTATTGCTAAAGGTAGAGCAGAAGGTAGAGCAGAAGGTAGAGCAGAAGGTGAATTATCTAAAGGTTTGACAATAGCCCGTAACTTGTTGTCAATGGGTATGTCTTGGTCGCAAATCATGCAGGCTACTGGATTGACAGAAGAAGAATTGAAGCCGCTTCAGGCGTAGTGTATATTTCGGCTGCACCCTTTCGGCTTGCCCCACACGCCCTGAAGGGGCAGAAGCTCCTAGCCCAGGGCAACACCCTGGGTATTAATGAAATATAAACCAACGCCCTGTAAGGGCAAAAGCTTTAAAAATATTCGAATTTTAATCTATAGGCTTATGGTACATGTAAATGAAACGATAGTTATAAAGAGCTCTTCTCCCAAGCTGGCAGAATGGGTGAAGAAACTGAAGGCTCATAAAGCTGAGCAACTGGAGAAGTTGCGCAACGTAGAGAAGTGTGACTTTGAATTTCAGTTCTGATGCGAGCCAATATATGATACCAGCCTCCCCTAATACTTCCTGATAACTTTTTCTAAAACTTTTCCCCGATTTTCTTGCTTGTTTCGAAATATTGTTGTACTTTTGAAGAAGAATATAGGAAAAGTAGAACTTTAAAATCATATAACTCTATGATTATCAAGCGATTCACCCCCCCCTATCGGTTCGGGGTACAGGCTCTGGTAGCCTTCGTTTTATTGCTTGTTCTTGCCAGTTGTAGCAAGGATGAGACCTTTAATACAGGTGAGCGTGTCATCTGTATAGAAGCTAATAGTACACGTTCTTACTATGCCATTACCGATACTGAGGGTGTTTCGTATACCACCACAGGTATAGCATGTCTTATCAATCAAGATACTAATCATCCAAAATGGATACTTAGCTATGAAGATATAGCTAAGCAACTCAATATATCTCTATCGAATGTTTCTACGATGCAAATTGCCTTTACCGGAGTCCAGAAAAATGGCCTTTGGCGCTTCGCCGTGCAGTTTGCCGGTCAAAAGGAAGGCAGCGAATATTCGATAGACGTAAATCCCGAGATAGGCAATATCGAATGGGTGATGAGTATTGAAGATATGCCTGATGGGGAGGTTACGCTCCATTTTAATCATTAATTAATCAGTAAAATTTTATATAAATGGCAGTTAAGAAATCTGAGTTGTACAGCTCTTTATGGGAGAGTTGTAATCAGTTGCGTGGTGGCATGGATGCCAGCCAATATAAGGATTATGTACTTGTTGTACTCTTCCTAAAATATATCTTTTACCTTTGCACCCGGAATCACGAAAGCCAAAGTTGGTTAATGGGTGTTAAG
>ENA-OZWP01000085-OZWP01000085.1-human-gut-metagenome-genome-assembly--contig:-NODE-85-length-25486-cov-7.288821_pt1 | contig 25486 bp, 14 predicted proteins | sample MGYA00243535_ERZ654081 | MGnify/ENA primary metagenome ERZ654081 (study PRJEB26926, sample SAMN06165119) | human gut metagenome | biome: ENVO:00009003; feature: ENVO:2100002; material: ENVO:00002003...
AATTTGAAAGCAAGCTTTCATTGCGCTCGTTTGCATTTTCTTTGCAGAAGAAAAGCTGCACTCGGCAATTTGAAAGCAAGCTTTCATTGCGCTCGTTTGCATTTTCTTTGCAAAAGAATTTAATAAAGAACATATTAATAACTTAATACAGAATACATTATGAAGGAATTAAAAGGAACAAAGACAGAGAAGAACCTCCAGGAGGCTTTCGCTGGTGAGTCACAGGCTCGTAACAAATATACCTATTTTGCAAGCAAGGCAAAGAAGGACGGTTTTGTACAGATAGCTAATATCTTTGAGGAGACAGCTGCTAACGAGAAGGAGCACGCTAAGTTGTGGTTCAAGTATCTGGAGGGCGGTGCTATCCAGGATACAGAGAAGAACCTGGAAGCTGCTGCCAATGGTGAGCACGACGAGTGGACAGAAATGTATCCACGTATGGCAAAGGAGGCTCACGAAGAAGGTTTCGAGGAGATTGCAGCTAAGTTTGAGATGGTTGCTGAAATCGAGAAGCACCACGAGGAGCGTTATCGCAAGCTCTTGAAGAACGTACAGGACAAGCTCGTCTTCTCTCGTGACGGTGACTGCATCTGGCAGTGCTCTAACTGCGGACATATCGTAGTAGGCAAGCAGGCTCCTGAGGTTTGCCCAGTCTGCAACCACCCACAGAGCTACTTCCAGATTGAAGCACAGAATTACTAATTCTTACTTGAGACGAAATATCTAACAGAACATATATAAATAAGAAAGGGTGTGTCATGGCCTTATGACACCCCCTCTTTTTTATGATTTAGCTTGAACCATTTCCAACATGATTTCTATCAACCTTGGAACACCATACTGTTCTACCTCGTCCTCTTTCACCCAGATATAACCATCAGGGAGCAGGGGGCGGGTTTCTGTTTCCTGCAGATAGAAGTCGGCAAGGAGGATGCGATGGGTAAGTACATGCTTCACATCCTTAGCCAGGAGAAGAGGATTATGGACAAAGGCAGGCAGTTGCGGAGCATCTGATGCGTTATATGGTTCCCACAATCCTTGCCAGATATCACCCTCGCCGCGACGGTGGATAGCCACTTTGCCTTTACACCTTATATATATATAGGAGAGATGGCGCGTTTTCACCTTCAGTGTCTTGTTCTTCACCGGCAACTCCTCTACCCTTCCAGTCCTCAACGCCTCACAGGTTTCGGCAAGCGGACAGACAAGACATTTTGGAGATTGAGGAGTGCACTGGATAGCTCCGAAATCCATCATACCCTGGTTATAGGCAGCAACAGGCGATAATGCTGTATCAGAAAGTTGCTGAGCAGACGAAGCAGGCAAGAGTGATTGAGCCAATGCAGCAAACTCTTTTTTCCCCTGCGTTGAATTGATAGGAGTATCTATTCCGAAGTAACGTGAAAGAACCCGGTACACATTGCCATCTACTACTGCCGCCGGAATATCAAAGGCAAAAGAACCGATGGCTGCCGCAGTATAATCGCCCACCCCTTTCAGGGCTTTGATACCTTCAAGCGTATCAGGGAAATGACCGAGCTCCACAATCTGTCTGGCAGCAGCATGAAGGTTGCGGGCTCGCGAGTAATACCCCAATCCCTGCCAGAGTTTCAAGACATCATCTTCGCTGGCAGCAGCCAAGTCTTCAACCTTGGGATAGGTCTTCATGAACCGCTCCCAATATTCCCATCCCTGTGCGATGCGGGTTTGCTGAAGGATGATTTCGCTCAGCCAGATGGCATAAGGGTCCGTGGTTTCGCGCCAAGGCAAATCCCTACCATTCTCACGAAACCAATGGATAATTTCTGTTGAAAAAAAAGAGTTATTGATCATTATAATGCTTTTGCCCTTTCAGGGCGTATTTCTATAAACAACTATAACCCAGGGCGATGCCCTGGGCTAAATGCTTTTGCCCTTTCAGGGCGTTACGTTCTTGCTTCGGTCCTTTTAGCGGATTGCAAATCCGCCGGAGCTGTAATTACTGTTCCGGATATTGCTCGTAAATCTTCAGACCGAATTCATTCGCCAAGGCATAGGCATGCTCCATGATATCGGCGAGAATGTGCTCATAATTCACCCATACCTTATCCTTGATGAAGAAATAGAACTCGATAGGGAGACCACATTGCGTGGCTTCCATGTGGCGCACCATCAACGTGAGATCGGTATTGACCTCCGGACGCTGGCGCAGATACTTCTCCATGAATTTACGGTAAAGTTGGAGATTGGTAGGAGCAAGGGCTGCAGGATTCTTTAAATCCTCAATATCCTTCCCTTCTTGTATATCTTTATCTATCGCCTTCTGCAACGACTCCTTCAACTTAAACGAATCTTCGGTGGCGAAATGCCTGGCAAGCAGATTACGTTTTAATGTCTCATCCACCAGACGGACACTACGGAAATCGAAGTAAACCACGCGCTTCACTCTTCGTCCACCACTCTTCTGCATACCAATCCAGTTCTGGAACGAACCATTCACCAGGTTAATAGGCGAAATGGTAACGATGGTGTTATCAAAGTTGCGCACCTTTACGGTCGTGAGTGATATATCCTCAACGATACCATTGGCATCCACCGACTTCACCGTAATCCAGTCGCCCTTATGCAACATATCATTGCTAGTAAGACGCACACCAGCCACCAATCCCGAGATGGTATCCTTGAAGACCAGCATCAGGACAGCCGAGGTAGCACCCAAACCGGCAAAGAGGGTCATCGGGTTCTTGTCCAACAGGATGGCAACCACCACCACAGCAGCCACGAAGAGCATCAATATCCTGAGAACACCGCAGAAAGTATGGAAATACTGCTGAGTCGACGAGCGTCGTTCCTGAGAATCCTCCAATCCTTTGAAAGACCCGATGAAGACCAGAGCCGTACGCACAGACATCACCACGATATAGATGCCCGTAGCCCGCTCCAATATCTCCTTGAATATCGGATACTCCAGATAAATCAGCGGCATGAGCGACCATATCACCACCGCCGGCACAATATGGCAAGCCGAGGTGAGCACCTTCTTGTTCAGCAGCACATCATCCCAAGTGATGTCCGTCTTATCAGTAATCTTACTGATGAGCGGAACCAGTATCTTGCGACACAGGAAATCGCTCAACATCGCCAAGAGGATGGCAGTAATGGTGAGCAAGATATGGCGCAGCATGGGCACAAAATCACCGGTGACTCCTGCCCATGTTATCATTTCATCTACAAAATTACGAATTTCCTCCATAAAACTATTAACTATCAACTATAAACTATCAACTAACGCTCACGGTTGGCAGAGCAAAGTACATACTTTATCTGCAAAGTGTCTGGCATTATTGCCATGCATGATACCATTGTTGATGATGGCGAAACAGAGTTCATGACCATTGGCTGCGGTACAGTAACCCGCCAATGAGATGATGCCCGTCAGCGTACCCGTCTTTGCTTTCACATTGCCATGCACAAAACTGTTCTTCATACGCTTCTTCAATGTACCATCAACCCCACCGATAGGCAGCGAATGCTTCAGATGGTCCATGATATTGCCGTTGAGATAAGCATAACGCAGCAGTTTCACCACCAGTTCGGCACTGAGATAATTATAGAGCGAAAGTCCCGAGCCGTCAGCCAGTTTATATCTTGCCGGATCGAGTCCTATCTTACGGATAAGCTGTTTTTCCACATTCCGGGCACTCTTGGCACTCGCCCATTTATTGCCCGTAGAAGCCGCAATCTGATAATACATGCTCTCGGCATAGAGATTATCACTCTCCTTCATCATCTTGTGCAGAATCTGATCCATCGTATGGAATCGGGTACAGACCGTAAAGGCACTCGTAGGACAAACCTTCTCTGAAGCCCCAAAGCAGGAATATTCGATGCCCTCCTCACGGAGCTTGGCAAGAAACTTATCCATAAAGATGTCCTTGCGCTGGAACACCAGTGGCGAAAGCACCGGATTGTCATCATCCCAGCACCAGCCTTCACCCAACAGATCGGCATCCTTCAAAGAGCGGTCGGCATAGATGCTACCACGGATGGTGTCAACACCCATATCCTTCAGACTATTGACAAATGCCGACATATCATCGCTGTTGAAACGGGGATCCATACCGCCTATACAATAGACATCACCCGTCAACACCCCATTCTCAATGGTACCGGTATATTTCAGAGTGGTTTTAAACTGGTAAGAACCGCCCAACTTATCGAGCGCCGTAATGGCAGTCAGGAGCTTCATCGTACTTGCCGGACGCATCAGCTGTCGTTCATTTCTCTGATAGATACAAGAGTCAGCAGACAGATCCCAGACCATCAGTCCTACCTGTGATGTTTCGAACATCTTGCTCTCAAGGAGTTTATCAATACCCACTCTCACCGATTCTGGCCAAGGCAATTTCTGCGTCAGCGTATCCGCAGCCAGGGAGTCAACGAGTGTAGAGTCGGAAACATCCCCCTCATCAACCGTTTCTATTCTCTCATCTTCAATCACATTCTGGGCCTGCACCGGTACAGAGATCCATACCATCATCAGACCCAACATCATATATATTATCTTTTTCATCACAATCAGTTCACCTGAACTTAAAAGAAATTATTTATTTTTGATTCTCTCCATAAATGCCTCTTCATTATCCGGCTGAACGGTCACAATATTATTATGTCCGTATTCGATGACCACACAATGGTCTAATCCGAAGAAAGTCTTGGCGATGTGTACATCAATGACATCACATAGCGGCACATTTCTGTTGGAAGAGAACCTGCCCTCATTGATGATGAGATATTCCATCTCCTCATCCAGGTCTATCGGTTTTACCATCTTGAAGGTATAGGTTGTATTCAGTATGCGCTCTATCATGCCCACGATGATGATAGCCACAAAGATGCCGATGATGGCCAGTTTGACCCAGAAAAAGTAGAGAGCCAGGATTGCAAACACCGCCACACCGATACGTGCCGTCAGCGTAAAGCGCTTATGAAAAGTTCTATCTGCCATAACTTTGATTTATTACCTTATATTATTGTCGTTTTTACGAGCTTTTGATAGTCTAAAAGACCATATAACCTTAAATTTCGCTGCAAAATTACAAAAAATCCCTCTCTTATTACTCATTTTAAAGATTAATTATTACTTTTGCAACGAATTAAGAATTAATTCTGAGAGAATGGGGCTGTTTTATAGATAAAAACACCCGTTCTTAAAATTGAAATTAGATAAGAATAAACTCAATGGTTTATAAGTATGATTTTCTGATTATCGGCTCAGGAGTTGCCGGTATGAGTTACGCCCTGAAAGTAGCCAGAGCGCATAAAGGTAAGGTGTGTATGATTTGCAAGACCTCGCTCGACGAGGCTAACACGTCATTCGCACAAGGTGGTGTGGCGTCAGTTACCAACTTGGAAGTGGATAACTTCGACAAGCACATACAGGATACAATGATTGCTGGTGATTATATCAGCGATTATAAAGCAGTGAAGCAGGTTGTCACCATGGCACCGGAGCAGATCAAGGAGCTCGTGCAGTGGGGCGTCAACTTCGATAAGCAGCAGGACGGCAAGTTCGATCTCCACCGTGAGGGCGGTCACAGCGAGTTCCGCATCCTTCATCATGCCGATGATACGGGTGCAGAAATCCAGCGCGGTCTGATGGAGGCTGTGCGCAACTGTCCGGATATCGATATCAAGGAAAATCATTTCGCCGTGGAGATTATCACTCAGCACCACTTGGGTGCCCGTGTTACCCGCCGCACTCCTTATATCAACTGTTACGGTGCATACGTATTGAATCCTGACACCCAGAAGGTGGATACCTATCTGAGTAAGGTTACCGTGATGTGTACCGGCGGATGTGGTGCCGTTTATCAGACTACCACCAACCCTGTGATTGCCACTGGCGATGGTGAGGCGATGGTATACCGTGCCAAGGGAACTGTAGCCGACATGGAGTTTGTCCAGTTCCACCCAACCGCTCTTTATCATCCGGGCGAAACCCATCCTGCCTTTCTCATCACCGAGGCTATGCGTGGTTATGGCGGCATCTTGCGTCTGCCTAACGGCGAAAGTTTCATGGAGAAATATGATAAGCGATTGAGTCTGGCTCCTCGTGACATCGTGGCTCGTGCCATCGATAAGGAGATGAAGATTCACGGATTGGATCATGTCTGTCTCGATGTAACCCATAAGAATCCGGAGGAGACCAAGCGTCACTTCCCTAATATCTACGCCAAGTGTCTGAGCATCGGCATCGACATCACCAAGGAGTATATCCCTGTTCGTCCTGCCGCTCACTATATGTGTGGTGGTATCAAGGTTGATTTGAACGGCTGTTCAAGCATCAACCGTCTCTATGCCCTGGGCGAGTGTTCATGCACCGGTCTGCATGGCGGTAACCGTCTTGCCAGCAACTCGCTCATCGAGGCTGTGGTATATGCCGAGACTGCTGCCAAGCACAGTCTGGAGCATGTAGATGAATATGATTTCAACGAGAAGGTTCCAGCATGGAATGATGAAGGTACTTTGACCAACGAAGAGAAGGTGCTGATTACACAGAGCGTGAAAGAGGTTGGCGAATGCATGAGCAACTATGTAGGCATCGTGCGCAGCGACCTCCGTCTGAAGCGAGCATGGGACCGTCTCGACCTTCTCTACGAAGAGACCGAGAATCTCTTCAAGCGTGTAAAGGTAAGCAAGGAACTCTGCGAGCTCCGCAACATGATTAACGTGGGTTATCTCATCACCCGTATGGCTATTGAGCGCAAGGAGAGCCGTGGTCTTCACTATACCATCGACTACCCTGTTCATGCTTACGACAAGAAGTAATCAAGAATTATCAGAATATTAAAAAGCTCGGATGCTTGTGATGCATCCGAGCTTTTTTTATTTTCAAGAATTTGAGAATTAGAGAATTTTCTTTCTACCATTGATTCTAGAAAATTTTCTTTTTATCTCGTCAGCGAGAACTTGATGCTCAGGCCGAAATCCTGTGTGGTGGTAGGATAACTGCTGCTCGACAGGAGCGGGGTGTTGGTCTGACGGTCATAATAGAAACTCATGGTAAGGAGTTTGCTGAAGGTATAATCGGCAGAGAAACTCAGCTTCAGGGCATTGTTGCCGCTGCTGGCACTGCTTACCATTGAGGCAATATCACGAACGATGGCTGCCTGCTTGCGGAAACTGAAGTCAAGACGAAGATTCAGATCATGGTTGGTACCATTCTGAACCGTCTTGGTGGTCGACGCATTCTTATTGGCTGCATTCTTGTTGCCGCCCTTCGACTTGGAACGGGAGGCTTTGGCGCCCCAGCCGAAAACATCGAAGTTGTTGATGCGGTAACCCATACCGATTACCCAGTCCTTACTCAATGCCTCGTTCAGCTGCACACTCGTCATACTGAGGTTCAATACACGGGTCTGGCGATATTCTGCCTTCACCGTCATATTATTGTTGAATGTGACATCCATACCCAATAATGGCGAGAACGACTCATTGATACTTACCTGCGAAATGTTGAACATGCTGCTTGGAGATGGATTGCCCGTAGTGGCATCACTCACGAAGCCGAGACCGTTCATATACTCCTGGAAGGTGCTGTAACTGTTGTAGCTGCCAACTGCAAAGACGCTTTTGTAAGAGTGGTTGATGTTGATACTCTTGAAGTGCTCGTTGAACCAAGGCAGACGTCCCAGTCCGCTGTAACGGATGGTCCAGTTTGGCAACATCCGGCTCAATGCCGGGAATACCGAGAGCGAATTGCCACCCATCGAGGTATAAGCCTTGAGGAAGGCAGGAATCATGACATCGCTACTATACTGGTTAACCGGTGTGCGGGAAGCATCAAACTTTCCGCCAGCCAGAGCCGAACCAGCCGGATAAACAGTTCCGGCATACTGCGCCTCTACCCTATTTCTGAAACCAGCCAGCGAGTTGACAAACTTCTCGAAGGTCTTGCTGCGATACCCCGAATTGGCATTGCCCATTCCCTCGAAAGCCGAACCCAGCGAGATGGTAGTCATCTGGAAGGCTCCACTCTGGGTGGTTGGCGTTCCTTCATACATATACTGTATGCTCTTCTGCGTGGTCTTGGTACGTGTAGCTGAGAGATCAATCTTGAAATCCTTGACAGGCTCCAGGGTGGCACGCAACGTAAGATTATCCGTTCTGCTGGTAGTAGCAGGTGTTGCGATACTGTCGTTGCAGAGCAGCCAGTCGTTGTTTCTTGCCTTCTCGATATAATCGTCGCCAACCATACCGAAGGCGAAGTCAAGACCCGGTGCCATCTGTCCCACCTTCTTCTGTCCGAAGGCATCACCCACACTAGGCAAGAAGCCCGGCAGGGTGAGCTGATAGCTGCTGCGATAGTTGATGCTCACATTGCGCACCATCATTGCCAAGCGACTAGCCAACTGCAATCCCTTATACCATTTCTTATCATCAAGCGGTTCCTTAGCCAGTACGGAGAGTTTCACCTTCATGGCTGTATCTACCTTTGAGATGATTCTAATCTGGTTATTATCCACCTTTTTATATTTAAGCGGGAATACCTTGCCGTCTTCCGTCTTGGCATTCACAATCAGTCGCTTGGTATTCTTGCCGTGGCGTATCTTGAATGTGGTATCAGGCAGGAGGGTGATTTCCCGTTCGAAAGCACGCTTGTTCTTAGGCAGCGCCTTCTTCGGATCAGCCGCCTGTTCCTTTGCTTCCTGCTTCTTTTTCTTTTTTTCCTGCTTCTTGCGCTGCATCTGTGCCCTACTCTGGGTACGGTCAAACTTATCGTTTACCTTCTTCAGGAAAGGCACATGGTTGTAGAGTTTCACCAGGTTGAAGTTTCCGTTCAATGTCAGTTCGCGCTGGGTATTGATGGTGTTTCCATACGAGTTGCCCTCCTCATCCTCTGTACCGCGCTCCCAAGAATAGTTGGCATTGTAAGAGGCATCGCTGTTCACCCAATCAAAGACAGGCAGCAGATTGAGAGGCAACCTGTAAGATGCCTGGAAATTCTGACTATAGTCGAGCGGTGCACCCCAGTGGCGGATGCTGGTCCATACGGAGTCCTTCCAGGCATGATACTGGTCGGCATAAAGATCCTTGTTGACCGGTGTATATGGTTCCTCTATCTGTGCATGGGTAGCACTCTGGAAGCTCATGTGCAGGTTCTTTGTCAGATCCCAGTTGATGGAGAACTCACGGTTCCAGAGGAACTGTTCACTGAAGGTGAGCGGCAACTTGGAGTCTACTCCGGCAGCTCCACTCATCAGGGTTTCCATATCGCGCTCCTGCAACTCGTAGTAGTCGCGCGTCATCTCGGTATTGAAGGCTATGTTCTGCGGCAGCCAGTTCAGTCCGAAACGTTTCAGTATGTCGAGCCACTTGCTCTTGTTCTTCAGTCCCTTGAATGGTTCCCAAGCCTTATAAACCGGGCTCCACGAATAATCCAGGGCTCCGCGCCAGTTATCCTTTCGCTCATACATCGTCGTTTCACCCGTAGTATACTGATGCTGATGACTATAAGTGAATGAGAAGTTGGCTGGATCGTATGGCATCGGATGTCGCTTGGTAGCGATACCCACCCGGGCATTCGAGATGGAGAAGTTGGTCTGCGTAATCTTGGTGGCAGCGATGTTCTCGATAGAATCGCGCTCATGCTTGGAGCCGGCGGCATCGAGGGCATCCTTCAATTCCATATCGGTATCCAGCGGATTATACTTAGGAGTGGTCTTCTCCTTGGTAACACTATAATATAAAGGTATGCTCACCTTCGCCTTGTCAGGGAAGAACTTACCCATTTCGAGCGATGTGGTCACACTGTAGGTACCGTAATTATCGGTGGTGCGACTTGCCACGCCATCTTCCAGACCGCCGAATCCCTCGCTGATGTATCTGCCGGTGGCATTTACGCTACCCAGATCGGAGAGTTGTACGTTCAGGTTGGCATTGGCTGCCCAACCACCCGAATTATTGTGTTCCTTGAGTCGGAGTTCGTTTATCCATACCTCACCGCTCTTGATGTCGGCAGAATTGTTTCTCACACCCAGCATCATGGTCTTCACCTCGCCGAGACTCGGATTACCCACGATGGTAATCTTATTCTGCGGATGTTCTGCATCCATCATAGAATAAGGAGCGAGATAAGAAGCCACACCCTGTGCCTTCGCCTTGTTGCGGTTTTTCTTCAATGCCGTAAAGACACTCAGCGGCACATCGAGCATATTCTCCTCAGGCCATACCGCCTTACAGTCGGCAAGCACATAGCGGTTGTAGTTGGAGCGTGGCTCGGTGAGCTTCAGCGGGATTTCATACTCGTAGTAATTGTTCTTGTAATCACTACCCAGACGGATGAAGACTGAGAGATCACCATCCTGCAGACGGGTGGTATTCTGCTCCAGGGCATTGGCATGGGCAAACATCTGGATGCGCTTGTACTGGCGCAGATCAAGGGTAGAATTCTTATAAACCGCCTTCGCCTCACCTGTGCTCATATTCTTGACCACCAGACTCAACGCCTGCTCGTTCGCCTCAACCAACTGAGGCTGACTAGGATCCTGTTCGCGCCTGATACCCGGAGGCAAGACATAGTTGACCGGTGTCTTCTCGCCGTTCTCTTCCAGACTCACACTGCTTGCGTCAAGGGTTCCGCCACTGGCTGCGCCGAGCGGCTGGTCATAAGTACGCCACTTGCCCATCACGAGGTCGAAGGTACCGAAACGCAGCACGATAGGTTTCTTGAAACCGGTGAGGAACATACGCATGAAGCGGATGCTGGAGAAATCGTTGATGTTGCCCTGACGGCTCTCAAACTCATCGATAGGTATGCGGAACTGATACCAGGTAACGGTAGACTTGGTATTATCACGCCAGGTCTGGCTGTATTCACGCTTATCTACAATATGATTATTACCCACCACGAGATCTTCTGGACGGATGCTGACACGGTACTGAAAGTATTTCTCATATTCGTTGAGGGTATAATCCTGGTTGATATCCTCGACATCCGGCGTTGACTTATAAGAAGTATCATAGCTCTCAGAACGGCTGTCGCTGTCAGGCGAGTTGCCCTGAGGATTGTTGATATACTTATATCGCTGCAAGATAGGAGCACGCATCTCATCCCAGTCGGAACCGCGGAAATAGTGGTAGTCATCACGTGCCGGATCGGCAAAGATGCTGTCGAACACCGCCTGGTTCACCTTGCCCTGAATCTGGTCGAGATAAGCACTCTTGTAGAATTCCTGCTCCTCGGCATCAGTCAGTCCGTTGAAACCCACATCCTGCAAGGCTCTACTGCCACTGGTGGTTGCAAAGGCATAGGTCACGGTGCTCTGGGTAGGAATCTTACCCCACTGGGTATAGGTGTAGCTCTTGCTGCCATCCACCGGCATGCCACTCTCATAGAATTTCTTGCCATCACGCAGGATATCCTCGCTCACCTCGCCCAGATTGATGTAGAAATCGCCACCGTAATCGGCAGCATCAGCCTCTTCGCGGGAATAGATGAACGGATCGAGCATCCAGAACTCGATGTATTCGATGTTTGCCTGCTCGAAATCGTTGGTATCCAGCTTACGCATCATTCCGCCCCAGTTGCGCTGCGGATTCTGCAGGGTTCCGTCAGCCTGCAAATCTGTTACATTGAAGTTGTATGGTCCCGGCTCGCTTGGATAGTAAGCCAGATTGAGTACATTCAGGGTATTGGTGGCGCCCTGATAACTGCTCTGGTCGCGCAATGGGAAGAGCTCCTTGGTATAGACCTCGCGAACATAATGGTTACTCAACTGCTTGAGGTCGCCCTTGATATGACCCGGAGTGAGCGAACTTCCACGGCGGGTGAACAGCGGATCGATGGTATACCAGGCTAGGCGCGAACGGTGGAAACCGCTGCTCAGACCGGTCTTATCGCTGTAATCGTCCTTGAAATTGAGCGAAGGCACACTGGATATAAACCAGGAGGTAGGAGTCGTTACATCGATGGTGGTCTTCGTACCCTCGAAATCATCGATATAAGATGCATTGTCCTGTGTGCCGCCTGCCTCACCGGCAATGAGCTGGGCAAATTCTCCTGTAAAGGATATCTGCGATGGCTGGGTAAGGTGCAGGAATGGTATCTTGTCAAGCACATTGGTGAGCCACTGACTCTCCTTGCGCCAGTTGAGATTAATGCCCCAAAGGGTGTTCTTCAGCGGTTCGGAGCCCATGGATACCTTGGTAGTAAGCGCCTGTTCGGAGAGGTGCTGGATAGTACCGCTCAACTGGAAATTCTTGGTAAAATCATACTCCCAGTTCAGTCCGAACATCGTTTTTCGGGTTTGTCCGAAATCGGTATTACTCTCCAGAGAAACGTTGACAGCCGTACCGGCATCGATGATGCTCTGGTTCAGGATGGTCACCTCACCGGCACTGTAATCTACCGAATAGTCGGTGCCCTCTTTCAGGGTGATACCGCCTGCCGTAACGACCACCGAGCCCTGTGGCACATTGTAGGCATCGAGCGAGATGACATTGGCTGCAGAGCCCTTGAACTGTCCCACAATCTGATACTTGTTCTTTTCGGCTATCTGCTTGGCTACAGTCTTCGTACTGTCATAGAGTTCGGTAAAGGCATACTTTTCTGCCATGTCGGCAGCCACGCCCCGCTTGACCAGATAATCACGCATATAACTGCCGAAAGGCTCTACCTTCGGAATGAACACGCGTCCATTAGAGATGGTATAGCCTTCTACATAATCGAAATATCCATTGCTGTGTGCCTTGTTGTTGTTATCCAGACGGTCGGCGCCCAGCACACGGATGATAGGCAGCTCCTTCACCTGCTGCTCAGGGATATAACTGAGATATACGCCGGTGGTATCGCTCTGGTATTTCACATCCAGGCGGAACTTCTCCTTCTCTACGGTAGAAGCCAGATAATAAACGTTCTTCATCATCAGCCCCCAGTTGCCCTGTCGCGGATTGTTACTGGTGTTCTTGAGCGATTTCACGAAGAGTGCCTGCTTGGTATCGCTGAGATCGGATGCAAACTCGCCCACCTGATAGGTAACGCCTCCCGATGTATACTCATAGGCTACGGCAAGTACCTGGTCGGTCTGCAGACTGGTTTTCAACGAGATATAACCCAAGGCGGTATTGACTGTATACTCAGAAGAATTAAGCAGACGGGCACTCTCCAGTTTCTCATAATCGGCTCCGCCAACCAGTCCGCCTCCATCGAGAGTGGTTGCAGCCTGGTCGATGTCACGGGCAGCAGCATACTGCCCTGTCATCGCAGCATACTCTGTATTCGCCTGGTTAGAAGGCACCTGTCCGCTCGCCGCCCACATCGGGTTGCTCAGTTTCTGGTTCTCGCCCAGGTCGGTCAGGGCTACGATGTTTCGGGTATTGGTGGTATTGCCGGTTTTGTTGGTAACCCACACCTCCACGCGGTTGATGGTGATGCCCGTGGTGAGATTAGGAAGTTTCTGCATCCAGGCATCATAATGATTTCTGAAATACTGGGAGAGGAAGAAGTGGCGGTTCTCCTCATAATCGGCTACATTCAACTCAAAAGGAGTGAGCTGCACACCGCCCCTGGTAGATACGCTCTTCGATGCACTCTTTTTCTGCGAAGCTACCATCTGCAGCTTGAGTTTGCCAAACTGCATATCGGTTCTAACACCAAACAGACTGCTGGCGCCTTTGATGAGCGAAGAGTTGGAAGGGAAGGAGACGTTGCCCGCCTCAACGAGTTTGATGATTTCATCTTCCTTGCCGTCGTACTTCAGTTTCATGTTCTGTGCATCGAAATCGAAGGTGGCATCGGTGTTGTAATTCAGGTTCATGTTCACCTTATCACCCACCTTTCCGTTGACATTGAGATTGATTTTCTCATCAAAATCCATCATCGTCGTCTTTCGGTTGCGGATAGGCAACGAAGGATTGTCGATGCTCTTCTTGTTGATACCAAACTTGAGTTCGGCAGAACCCTGAGTCTTCACTCTGATGCCACCAGGACCGAAGATTTTCTCTGCAGGTCCCAAGTCGAAGTGCATATCTGAGAAATCGAACTTCTCCTTGCCTTTTGCCTGGAAGATTTCATCGTTCTGCTTGCGGAAGTAACTGTTGCGCTGCTGCTGTTCAGTCCATGCAAGATACTCTTTCGGAGTGAGCATGATAGGAGCCGAAAGCCAGGTTGAGCCCATGCGGTTGCCGATGATATAGCGGTCGAGGGTATCGTTGTAGACTACCTGATATTGCAGATTATCAGGACGTTTCAGGTCGAGCGGACTCTGATAGAGGTCGCTCAGGGAGTAAGGTTGGGTGCGCTGAATCTGCCAGCGGGTATGCAGCAGCGAATCGGGAATGGTATCTTCATCGAGCTGCATGGGCTGGGCTGTGCTGGTATGGGTTTTCTTTTTATCGTCCTGAAGTTGAGGCAAAGCTATCGCATAGCCGAAGGTTGCCACCATCAGCCAAGCCAATAGAAAAGATATGAATCTTTGCTTCTGTTTCATCGATAAAAAACTCCTAACTTATTTGATTTGCTTCAATGCCAGTTTCACAACCTGTTCTACCGAGAGATCAGGCTGTGCCTTGAGGATATCTACTACTACCTTGGCTGATGGTGCTGGCGAGAAGCCGAGCATGGTGAGGGCGCTTACCGCCTCATCCTTTACGTCATTGTTCACCATCACCACATTGCCTCCGCTGGCTGGCAGTTCGTCAGCAATGCCAAGGCTCACGATTTTATCTTTCAGGTCGATGATGATTCGCTGTGCCGTCTTCAGTCCGATACCCTTCACGGTTTTCAGCACCTTGTCGTTACCAGTAGAGATGATTTCACAGAGTTCGCGTGGCGAGAGTGAAGAGAGAATCATGCGGGCTGTATTTCCGCCTACTCCTGAAACGGTGATGAGGAGGCGGTAGAGTTCACGTTCCTGTTTGGTAGCAAAGCCGAAAAGGGTGAAAGAGTCATCTCTTCCACCAGCCACCAGCACTTCGTGAACATAGAGTTTCACTTCCTGTTTGCCCTGAATGGCAGTATATGTATTGAGCGATATATTGAGTCCGTAGCCCACCCCCGCAGTCTCAACAACAGCCAGCGCAGGTGTCAGCTCTGTCAGATCGCCATGAATATATTCTATCATTTTCTTTTTCTCCTAATTAAATTAATATATTAATAACGTGCGAAGGGCGGGAATATTGTAATAGAGTTCCATAAAATTACGTCCCGACGTAGTGCAAAGCGCATCGGGAGGTATTGGAAAGAGGATGAATGATGTTTCGCAACAAAATAGCGAAACTGTAAGGTTCTTGCTACGGATACTTTACAAATCTCTGCTTATTCATATCTAAAAAACTATGATTTTACTACTTTTAATAAAGAGTGAAGAATTCACTGTAACTCTAACATCGATAAATGCTCGCAAATTCAAGTCTACGATTTTTTTCTTTTAAAAAGTTTGTCGATTACAAAAAAATCCTTATATTTGCAGCCAAATAGCATAATATTGGGAGCATACTATAGCTGCCAGGCAAATAATTATGCAGATATGAAAGTCTGCATAAACACCTATTTCGTGAATACGAACAGAAATATTTCATTAAAATTTAAAAAGATACTCGATATGTATAACAAAATTATCTTCATTATGATGTTATTACTTATGATTTCGTGCAATTCGAAGCAGATACGAAATCATAAAAACTTAATTGAGATAAAAGAACAATTAGGACAATCGTCTTATCCTTTTATAAAAAGTATGGAGTATCATGCCTATATACAAGATAATGAGGCTATCCCTGTTATAGATATCCAAATCACTGAAAAAGGAAACTTCTCTATCTTTGTAAAATACCAAACTAATAAAAAATATTCGAAACTTATTAGTTATAAAGAGACTTTGGATTTTTTGTCCACCGTTATAGAAAAACAAAATAAAGAAAATATTCCCCTCTCTAGGCTTCAACAAATATTTATAAGAACAGAAATGTGGAATGAAAATTCCATCTATACTTCTATGGAGGAATACCGGAACATAAACATTCCACATGGCGAATATTTTAACAAAAAAGCGAAGGAAAGCCGTATAGTTTCAGACATCACAAAAATACTATCCAGATATAACTTAAAGATTGGAAGTCTCTCATACGAAGGTCTGCTACCGCTAGACGGAAAAGTCATTAAAGAAATAAATAAAAATATAGAATTAAATACGTCAGAAGCTTACCTTACAGGAAATTTAGTTTTAGATATTGCAAACCAATAGTTATGAAAATCAAGAATTTAGAAGAAGCATTAATCTGTTTTAAAGAAAATGCTATCATTCATGGGGAATATACGCAAAATGGAGACTACAAACGTGGTAACAAAAGCCACAAAAATATAATAAATGCCATCAAGTACATTTCTGCAGAACATAAATATGAAATTTTAGAACCTCTTTTGGAAGATAACAATCTTTCTGTAAGAATATGGGCAGCTTATGCACTATTGCACGTTAATACTCCAAAAGCAGTAAAAGCATTGAAAGAAATTGTTAAGAATGACAGTGGAATTATGGGGTTCAATGCAGAAATGACATTAGATGAATTCAAGAAAGGCAACATTTAACCTGCATATTTCATTCTCACCTAATTATACAAGTGCAAAGATTTGCCAGAAATTACGTCCCGACGTAGCATGTCATACGTCCAGACGCAGAGCCAGAGACGTCGGGACGCAGCAAAAGCTACGTCAGGACTAATTCAAAGCACATCGGGAGGTATAGGAAAGAGGATGTATGATGTTTCGCAACAAAATAACGAAACTGTAAGGCTCTTGCTACAGATACCTTACAAATCTCCGCTTATTCATACCTAAAAACTATGATTTTACTACTTTTTGCAACTTTTATGAGTTAAAATTCTATTAAAACGTCACGTATTTCAAGAAAAAGCTATACTTTTGCAACCGGAAATAGAATAAAGAGCGGAAAACATATCCGTTGGATGACTAAACCGCAAGAAATAAAAGAAATAAAAACAACAAAATAAAAGAAATAAGACAATGAAGAAATTTAGAGCAGCCGTAGTAGGATACGGCAACATCGGTAAGTTTACTGTTGAGGCACTCGAAGCAGCTCCTGACTTTGAGATTGCAGGTATTGTACGTCGCCAGGGTGCCAAGGACAAACCAGCAGAGTTGGCAAACTATGAAGTAGTAGATGACATCACCAAGTTGAAGGATGTAGATGTTGCTATCCTCGCAACCCCTACCCGCTCTTGCCCTGAGTATGCAGAGAAGATCGTTGCCCTCGGTATCAACACCGTAGATAGCTTCGATATCCACACCAGCATCCTCGACTACCGTACTAAGCAGATGGAAAACTGCAAGAAGGCTGGCAAGGTAAGCGTTATCTCTGCTGGTTGGGACCCAGGTTCTGATTCTATCGTACGTGTTCTGATGGAGAGCCTTGCTCCTAAGGGCTTGACATACACCAACTTCGGTCCTGGTATGAGTATGGGTCACTCAGTTTGTGTTCGTGGCAAGAAGGGCGTAAAGGAAGCGCTCTCTGTAACCATCCCATTGGGTGAGGGTATCCACCGCCGTATGGTATACGTAGAGTTGGAAGAAGGTGCCAAGCTTGAGGATGTAACAGCCGAAATCAAGGCCGATCCATACTTCGCTCACGATGAGACCCACGTATTTGCCGTAGCATCTGTAGATGATGTAAAGGATATGGGTCATGGTGTGAACCTCGTTCGCAAGGGTGTATCTGGCAAGACCCAGAACCAGCGTTTCGAGTTCAACATGAGCATCAACAACCCAGCCCTCACCGCTCAGGTATTGGTTAACGTGGCTCGTGCTTCATTCCGTCTGCAGCCAGGTTGCTACACCATGCCAGAGATTCCAGTTATCGATATGTTGCCAGGAACCCGTGAAGAAATCGTTGCAACACTCGTATAAAGACATTGAACTTTGAGGTTTGAACATTGAACTTTATGATGAGTTTAACAGGTTCAGATTCATAGTTTAGCAAATAATAAAGGCTCGCAAGAAGTTTCGATTTCTTGCGAGCCTTTTGAATATACTATATTCCAATTTATTTATGCGTCATAATATCAAGCACCATATCATCGGTAGCTCTCATCGCATCGGCACCGATGCTCGTGAGGTTATGGATGCACTTATCCACATCATCATCTACGATACCCTCGGCAGAGGTGACACACTTGCCTTCCATAGAAAGGAGGGCGGAAAGAAGAGCGGTGCTGACACCTGATGAAATCTTCAGGGCACAACTTGGTTTCGCTCCGTCACAAATCATACCGGTGAGATTGGCTATCATATTCTTGACAGAATTGCAGATGCGGGTATAATCGCCACCCATCAGATAGGTAATGCCGCAACTGCTGCCCGTACTGGCTACCACACAACCGCAAAGAGCTGAAAGCTTGCCTAAGCTCTGCTTGATATAGATGGCAGTCAGATGACTGAGCATCAGGGCACGGATTATTTCCTCCTCGGTATTCTCGTTCTCTAGCGCATAAACCACCACAGGGTTCGTTGCACAGATGCCCTGGTTGCCGCTGCCACTGTTACTCATCACCGGAATCATGGCGCCACCCATACGGGCATCGCAGGCTGAAGCGGTGCTGGAGATGATATGCGAGAAAATATTATCACCGAAGATACCATGACTCAACGGACGGTCCATCGTCTTGCCCAGACAGTGGCCATAGTTGCCTTTGATACTCAACTCGGCAGCCTTCATATTATAGTCTCTGGTCTTGAGAATGAAAGAAATCTCATCGAGCGGAGCTGTTGTTGCAAACTCGTAAACCATCGGGAAATTGAGCTGGATGTCGTCATCAGCCTCATCGCCCACAGTACCGCCACGCTTATCGAGCACTACCTCACCATTACGCTCAACATACACAAAATGGGTATGTGAACCGGAGATAATTGCCGTAGCCTGGTCTTCACCGGCATGACAGATGATTTCGATATAGAGTTTATCTACATCACCCTGCTTCAGTTTGATGTTGATATCCGCATCCTTGATATATTGTTTGCCCTGCTCCAGACTGTCAGGAGTGAGGTCTTTCAACACTTCCAGCTGATATTCAGGTTTTCCGATGAGCGCACCCAGCGATACGGCGATAGGCAAACCGATCATACCCGTGCCAGGAATGCCGACACCCATCGCATTCTTGAGCATATTAGGACTCAGAAGAACTTCAATACGTTCAGGGCGCTTGCCCAATGTAGTAGCAGCCTTGGCTGTACATAGTGCCACAGCCATCGGTTCGGTACAGCCGATGGCAGGAACCACCTCTTTATTAACGAGCGCAATGATGCGCTCACGCTTACTTTTCTCTAACATAATCTATATAGCTTTTATATAAATAACGTTCTTACCATTATTTCGGGTACAAAAATACAAAAAATAAACCGTATTTCACGATATTATCGAAAAAATACGGTTTATCTTTATATAAATGGAGCACTTTAGCCAAACTTTTCGTCTAAATATCTTATTTCGAGAATAGTTCAGCCAACTTTGCAGCCAATTCCGTACCACGGACATTCTCAGCAATACACTTACCTGTAGTACCATCTACCAGGAAGATGGCAGGAATGAACTTTACCTTATAAGAATCAGCTATACCGGCACGGTCAAGTCCGTTAGGCCAAGAAAGTTTCTCCTCAGCAAGCGCTTTCTTCCAAGCAGTTTCATTCTTATCGATAGAAACACTTACTATTTCCAGTCCCTTTCCCTTATACAGTTCATAAAGTTTTTTGAGGTTAGGAATTTCCTTGCGGCAAGGTCCACACCATGAAGCCCAGAAATCAACCAGATAATACTTCTTTCCCTTTACACAAGAAGCCATGTTCACCTTAGAACCATCAACTTGCTGGAGTTCGAACTGAGGCAAAGTCTCACCTGTAAGTCCCTTTGGATTAATCTGCTCGTTGAGCAACTTTCCATAGAAGCTATTCTTAGCAGTTTCTGAGAACGAATTCCATTCCTTGGAGTTTTCCTTGGTGAAATAGTTCAAGGTACAAAGCATGGCGAAAGGTCCCCACCAGGAATCCTTGTTGTCTGAATACAACTTTCCATAAGAAGACTCCACCGTATCAAAGAAATTCTTCTGTTCGGTAGCCATCTCTTTTCCCTCGTCACTATCTTCCAAAGCTTTCATCTTAGCTTTATCCTTTGCCTGGTAAGCCTTGCTCTGTTCTGCAATCAATTTTTTATGCTTATCTTTTATATCCTTATACATCTTATCAAGCATATCCCTCACTGATCCGATTTTTGTCTGATATTCTTCGTTCATAGCACTGCCGGAAATCTTGACATTGCTGGCATTAAAACCAGTGTTCCCCCCATCATTGATGGGTTTGGCTTCGAGAGACACCTGCACTTTTTCGCCACCTTTGGTCATCAGACTAAAAGTGAAAACACCATTTCTTGGACCGACACCGATAAAACGAGCCTCTGTAACAGGGATGGTTAAAGTAAGTTTTCCACCCTTTACCACACCTTTAGCGAGAGGTTTCTCGTTGCGATGAGTAGCAGCCAGGACAGCTTCCATTTCCGTACCATCAGGCACACCATTCAAGATTGCATCAATGATACACTCGTCTGCATTCTGAGCATGAGCACTCATCACAGAGATGAGCGCCAATGCCAATGAGAAAATTGTTTTTTTAAACATCATATTTGTACAATTATTAGAAAGATTTATTTTAACGTTCATTACTTCTCCACATTCTGTACGAAACTTCCGTTGCCAGGATTATCAATGGCTCCCTTAGGGAATGGGAAGGTCCAGAGATGAGAGGATGGAGCAAGACTTATCTGCTTGCCATCTATCTCTTTTGTCAGCGTGCGGGCATAGGTACCTTCAGCATTGAAGCGACGAGCATCGCCAAACGGCACAATAGAGAAGATAAGTTGATTATCCTTTGCTTGACGTATATACCGGATAGCTTCTGCCACAGAGGACGCCGATAGTGGCTGATATTTCTCTGGAAGGATATATGTCTTACGCACCTCATTGAGCACATCCATAGCATCTGTCAACTGTTTCTTACGAGCCAAGCATTCAGCCTTGATAAGATACTGCTCCACGGTTCTCATACCAGCAAGATTGATATAGCCATTGGTCAACCCCTGATAATAAGTTTCTGCACCCATCGTTCTTAGTTTCCAATTGCTCAAGAAATAAGCATCTCCCTCTTCGAATCCGGCAGCACGATTTACTGGTATCTTGAATATCGCAGATGCATAGTTGGAACTATTATCGGCATAATTGAAATTATAACAGTCCTGGCTATCAAATCCCAATGGCGTTTTCAAAGAAGGATAAACACCCTCTTGGCCTATCACACCCTTATTATCATTATAGAATCCAACCCAATCAACCAACTTATCATTAATGGCAAGAGCCTTATCAGCAAACTCCAACGCCTTTTCATAGTTCATCATCTGAAGATAGGTACGTGCCAACATAGCATAGGCAGCTCCCTTGCCCGGATGGAGGAGCGTGGTACCCATATCTGGAAGATCAGCTACCGACGTGTTCAAATCATTCAAAATGAATTCATAGATTTCCTGAATGGTGGCCTGATGATATAGAGCATTCTGAAGACTGCTCGTAATCAGAGGTACACTCAACTTACTGGCAGCATTTGAAGGCTCGTAGGTATCTGCATAATAATTAGCGAGATTGAAATAGTTCATCGCACGCAACACTCTGGCATATGCCATCACCTCAGCCTTTTCTTTCTCAGTACCTTCTGTTGTATTAGGCACATCTTCCAATATCAGATTGCAGGTATTGATAGTGCCATAAGCCACATAATAAGTACTCTCATCTGCAGAGTTCCAATAGGCACGATCGGTTTCCTCCTCCCAATTGTAGTTAGCCTTATACATCGGATAATAACTGGCATACGAATTGGTGAGATATTCATCATTAAGCAAATAGCACGTTTGCAAAACCGGCATGCGATGAGTACCATACTCGTAACGGAGAAAAGCCTCATAGTCGGCGAGCGACTTAGGGATGCGTTTGCCCTTTGGTTCTATATTGAGATAGTTATCGCAAGAGGCAAGTCCCATAACCATGCCCAGCAACAACACCATATATACTAATTTCTGTTTCATTTTCTTCATTATTTAAAAGTTGAGATAAATGCCTAACACATAGTTGGTGGCATTATAACCACCCAGCTGGTACTTAGCCTGTTTGGTCTTTGCCCAGAAGAACGGATTCTCCACATTAGCCTGAACACGGGCACTCTGCATATAGAGCGAACGGCACAGCGACTTTGGCAAATGATAAGCCAGAGAAATGTTGTTCAGACGAATATAACTGGCATCAAGGATATTGATATCAGAATAAAAATAAGTACTATACAAAGAAGATGCAGACAAACCACTTTCGGCAAAAACAGCCTTTGGCACATTGGTATAAGCCTCATCACCTGGTTTCTGCCAACGATTAGCAAGTCCGGCACTAGCTCCCGCAATATTGGAGATATATCCTACGCTGGAATAACTGCAAGTGAGGAAAGCAGGATTGGCATTGCGCATCTTATGACCACCAGCAAAGAGAAACTGCATGCTGAAATCAAAATCCTTGTAGCTGATACTGGTTCCGAAAGATCCACAATACTTAGGAGTGGTAGTACCCATGTAAGAGATGGCATCCAATGTCGTTGGCTGATTAGTTACCTTCTCACCATTCTCGTTATACACCTGTGGCAATCCTTCTTCACTCAATCCAGCCCACTTATAGCCATAGATTGCATTATATTCGTTGCCGATAATAGGATAAGCCGAAGGGTAATCCAACTGAAGAATATAAACCGGCGCCTTTACATTTACATAAGTCACCTCATTCTTATTATAAGCATAAGTCATATTGGCTCTCCATGAGAAATCCCTGGTACGCAGAACCTCACCACTCAGGGAAATTTCTACACCACGATTGTACATCTCGCCATTGTTGATGGTATAGGTGCTGTAGCCCCAACCTTCAGTAGGTACACCCATGGAAGAAGCCAGGAGGTCGGTACCCTTCTTGTCGTAATACTCTACAGTACCATTGAGTCGGTTCTTAAAGAGCGAGAAATCGATACCTATATTAAAGGTATTGGTTTTCTCCCAGCTCAGCATCGGATTGGCACGCGACTGCACATATCCCTGTGTACCTCCCACATGCCCGTTATTATTATAGCTTGCCACCATATAAGGGGCAGAATTCTTAGATACGTTACCGGCAATACCATCAGAAACACGGAGTTTCAGATAATTGACCCAATCTGCGTGGAAGAACTTCTCCTTACTGATAATCCAACTGGCACCTACCGACCAGATAGGCTTGTTCTGAAACTTCGAACTGGTTCCCCAGAGATTAGAGCGGTCCCATCGTAAACTACCAGTCAAGCTATAACGGTCATCGTAAGTATAAGCAGCATTACCATATACCGAAACATAACGGTTTACATTCTCATAAGAAGCAGACAAATCAGTCGCGGTCATAGATTTATATCCCAGCACACCCGCTATACCTTTCAACAAATCAGCATTATTCACCATACTGGATGTTAACATCTGAGAATCATAGTTAAACAGTTTGTCTCGATGCAATTCCTGCTTGTTCTGGATGGTTTCCGTGCCCAGAATAGCAGTTACGCTGTGAACATCCTTGAAAGTCTGATCAAAACTCAACTGCTGACGGAAGTTATAAGCAGAGGTATATTGGTCTGAACGAACCAGGATATCCCCATAAGGAATCACATAATTGACAGAGCCATCACCATTATCGGTTGCATACTCGTTTACCACACCCCGAACCTGCGCAGAAGCTTTATCAGCCCAGTTTTCACCACGATATGAAGCTCGTTCGTACTGGAAGGAAGCAGCATACTTCAAACAGGGCAGAATCTGTACATTCAGACGGGCAAAAGTTCGTAAAGCCAACTCCTTGTTGGTGGTAATCTGACGATCCAGCTCTTCCAAAGGAGTGATATCCATATTATAAAGACCATACTTCTGATAGATAGCCAAAGTACTTGCATCATATCTCTCACTCATCGGCTTGGTATAACAAGAGCCATCAGCATTCACTAAATTATCGTATGGCAAAACAGAATATCCAGGAGAAAGGACATTGTAGTTCTGTGTCTGATCCTCACCCACCTTTAGGTAAGCACCTAAATCCAAAGAAAGCCATTTTGTGAAATGAGAAGTATTGGTAAGGTTGATACCTAAACTCTGATTATTGGAATACTTATCTTCGAGGGTATTATACTTATAAGTGACCGAAGCCTTGAAGAGATTATTCACCGAGTTGTTTACAATATTCATATTATACTGCTGATACAACGGATCGCGCTTAGCATACTTCTTCATCTGGTCATAGTAGTTATAACCTTTTCCAGCCAAATCAGTCAGTTTAGCATTCATTTCTGACTCAGAGATATTGCCTGCATAATAATTCAAGATATTGCAGATACCCGCGCTCGTATAGATTTTCTGATCCAACATATTCTGAGCGTATACCTTAGCTCCATTGCCTGCAAGATTCGGATTCTGCGCAGCCCACTCCTTCTCCAAATCAATAACAAGAGAAGAATTGGCGAGATAATCTGTATAATAAGAATAAGGATGCCAGGTAAGAGAAGCATTGAAAGAGACATTGGTCTTACCCTTAGCTGCCGATTTCTTGGTAGTGATGACAATGACACCATTGGCAGCACGAGCACCATAGATGGAAGCAGCTGCAGCATCTTTAAGAACAGTAATACTCTCAATATCATCCATATTCAAATCAGGGATTTCCTCGGTAATATCACCAGTTCCATTGCCGGTCAACTTAGTTTTCTCTACTGGAAAGCCATCTATGACATAGAGAGGAGAAGCAGAGGCATTCATCGTGGTTACGCCACGAATCATGCCGTCATTATATCCGGCAACCTCGCCAGCCAGCACAGTAGAGAGATTACCCAACCTCTTGTCTTTCAGTTCATCAGCTGTTACCTTGGTAAAAGCACCGGTTGCACGCTCCTTAGAGATAGTCTGATAACCCGTTACAACCACTTCACCAAGTATGGTCTTATTTTCAGACATCACAATCTTCACATGATCCCTACCAGCCACCTTTACCTTCTGGTCATTCATACCGACATACGAAACCGTAACCTCATGACATTCTTTAGGAATATAAAACTCAAAATTACCATCCGTATTAGTCACGGTTCCAAAAGGACTGCCAGGCACTACAACAGAAGCGCCAATCATAGGTTCTCCATCCTCATCGGTAATTGTTCCTGAGAGGGGGCGGATGGCAGCTCCATTATCTGTAGCTTCAGCTGCAGTTTTATGTTGCGAAACCTTCTTGACGGTAATAAACTTACCACTTACTGAGTAAGTGAAAGGTTTACCCTGTAAAATCTGCTTTACGGCAGTTGAGGCAGAAGCATTCTTCCTGTCTCTTATACACATCTCCGAGCCCACGAGACTACGCTGCA
>ENA-OZWP01000139-OZWP01000139.1-human-gut-metagenome-genome-assembly--contig:-NODE-139-length-21458-cov-7.547961_pt1 | contig 21458 bp, 18 predicted proteins | sample MGYA00243535_ERZ654081 | MGnify/ENA primary metagenome ERZ654081 (study PRJEB26926, sample SAMN06165119) | human gut metagenome | biome: ENVO:00009003; feature: ENVO:2100002; material: ENVO:00002003...
GTGAAAAGGCAAAAAATAAAAAGGGGTGCGTCACAGACTTATGACACACCCTCATGCTTATGATATCGGTTTCTAAAACAATTTATAGGTAGTGCGGAGCACTTTGAACTCGGTTCGGCGGTTCAGCTGGTTGCAGATTGCCTGATGCTCCTTGCTCTGCTTCAGGATAAATTCTTCGCTGAGCACATCGCCTTCCTTGAGCCAAGGATACTTCTCGGTAAGTTTCTTGCGCACATTCTTCGGCTTCTCCTTGCCGTAGCCCACAGGGGTGAGGCGCTCTTTCTCTATGCCGTGTTTTATCAGATAGTCTACTACCGATTGGGCGCGGCGCTGAGACAGATGCTTGTTATATTCGCTGTTTCCCTTGTAGTCGCAATGGGCGCTGAGTTCGATGGTAACATGCGGGTTCTCTTTCAGCAGCGTTACCAGCTGGTCGAGGGCTGTTGTACTGGCTTCGGTAAGGGTTGCCTTGTCGAAATCGTAGAAGATGTTGTCGATGAGTACAGGGGCAGTGATGGAAGCCAGCGGGAACTGGAGCACGTATTCCTTACTCTCTTTAGCCGAATCAACCCGAAGTTCTTCCTTGTGGTTGAGGTAGCCTTTGCAGGATGCCATCACCAGGTAGTCGACATGCGGATTGATAGGGAGGACAAACGAACCGTCGCCCTTGACGGATAGTTTCCTGTTCGTTCCGTCGTTGCCTACGATTCTCACCTCTGCGGCAGGCAGTTCATAACCGTCTTTCTCGTAGACCCATCCCTTCATCGTGCTAACAATCTCCGGATTCTCGAAGGAGTAGATATGATCGTAGCCTCTTCCGTCTTTTCTGTTAGAGCAGAAGAAACCCTGGTTGTGGAGACCCTCAAAAGTCATTCCGAAGTCATCGGCTTCTGTATTCAGCGGATAGCCGGGGTGGGTGAGTTCATATTTCCGGGAGATGGAATTTACTTTGGCGATATAGATGTCGAGTCCGCCCATTCCTACATGACCGTTGCTGCTGAAGTAGAAGTCGCCGTTAGGACGAAAGGTAGGGAACATCTCATCGCCTGGGGTGTTGATAGGCTCGCCCAGGTTCTCTACACCGCCCAGTCCGGCAGGAGTGATGCGCACTCGCCAGATGTCGAGACCGCCCTTTCCGCCCGGCATATCTGATACGAAATAGAGCCATTCGCCATCAGGAGAGATGGCTGGATGGGCAAAACAACTGAGCGTATCTTTGCTGATTTCCAGATTCGTAGGCTTGCTCCAAGCTGCATCTGAGCGGTTGGAGGTTACTATCTGGGCTAAGCGGGGCGAAGTGGGATCGGTGGTACACTGGGTAAGGTACATCTGCTTGCCGTCTGGGGTAAAGCAGCATGCGCCCTCTTCGTAGTCGGTATTGAGACCGGTTCCGATGGCTTCCGGCTTGCTCCATTTGCCTTTGTCGTTCTTTTCAGAGAAGAAGATGTCGGCAGATTTCGTTCCCGTCACTCCGTTCAGGTCGCTGCCCTGGGCTTCGTTGCGGGTTGAGGTGAAATAGAGCTGGCTGTAGTCATCGCTGAGGAACATCGGCGAATAGTCGTCTCTTCGGGAGTTGAAAACATCCATCCGCTTTACCTTGTACCGGCTTCCTTCCTTCTTCCAGACTGGGGCTTTTCGTGCCGATTCGAGTCCGTTCTTTACCAGCATGTTGTCGGGCATGGAATCGAGCAGGAATTCGAATTCCTTGGCAGCCTGTCTGTAACTTCCGTTCTTCAGGAGAAGCCGGGCGTAAGCCAGCCGGTCGTTGAGGTCTGCCTGCTTGTATCGGATGGCATTACTGTAGGCAGCCAATGCCTTCGGCGTACTGTTGATTTTATCATAGCAGCGTGCCATCTTCAGAGCCACCTTGCCTCGGGCAGCCCGCTCTTTCGTAGGTGTTTTGGTGTATACCTTTTTATATTGGGTTGCCGCATCGTAGTATTCGCCTAAAGAAAGATGCTTGTCTGCTTTCTTCAGGTTCTGTTCAATGCCGCAACTTATCAGAAAGAGGCAGCTGATTGCTGTTATGATTTGATAAAATCTTATTTGTTTCATATTGATTTACATCTGCGAGAATGGCTGACGATATTGGCAGCCTGCCTTCCAGTTGCTGCAGCCATAAGCTGTCTTGCCCTTGATGATGACGCCCTTGCCGCAGAGCGGGCATGGCTTGCCTACCATTGGGTCGGCTGGAGTCTGAGGAGCAGAAACCGGCTGTGCTGCTGCATTCTGCGTGTTTGCATTTTGTGCATCTACATTTTGTGCAGTAGCTTCATCCTTTTTCTTGGCTGGCATCTTCTTGGCTGGTGCTTTCTTGGCAGCCGGTTTCTTCTTGAGGTCTTCCTCTGTCATGATGGTCACTCTCCGGTTGCTGTTGTCTGACAATACATCGATGACTATCTTGTTGATCTGTTCTTTCAGTCCGTTGATGAAGTCGGCAGGATCGTAGGTCTTGTGCTCGATGTCGCGGAGTTTCTTCTCCCAGATTCCGGTCAGTTCGCAGCTCTTCAGCAGTTCCTCATGGATGGTGTCAATGAGTTCGATGCCTGTCGGGGTTGCCATCAGATTCTTGCGCTGGCGACGGATGTAGTGGCGCTTGAAGAGGGTCTCGATAATGCCGGCACGGGAGGATGGTCGGCCGATTCCGTTCTCCTTCAATGCAGCACGAAGTTCTTCGTCTTCTACGAATTTGCCGGCTGTCTCCATCGCACGCAGCAGGGTTGCCTCGGTATAATACTTAGGTGGCGTGGTCCATTTCTCCGTCAGGGTAGGCTGATGTTCTCCCGATTCGCCTTTTGTGAAGGATGGGAGGGTTCTTTCTTCTACTACTTCCTTCTTGGCGCCGTTTCCTGAGTCTGCATTTCCGTTGGCGTTATCTGAAGCATCATCGTCATCTGCATTCTTTACATCCTTGGCATAGACTACTCGCCAGCCTGGTTCGAGAATCTCCTTACCGCTCACCTTGAACTCTATCTTCTCCGGTTTCGGTCCGTCTTCGTTGATGACTTCGCCCAAAACGGTGGTGGTAGAGAATTTACAGTCCGGATAGAACACGCTGATAAAGCGCTTGGCGATGAGATCATACACGTTTGCCTCCATATCGGTGAGTCCGGTTGGTGGAACACCGGTTGGGATGATGGCGTGGTGGTCGGTTACCTTACTGTTGTCGAAAACCTTCTTGCTCTTCGGCAATTTCTTGCTCATTGTTGCGAGCTGCTGGATGAGCGGGAGGTATTTCTGCTGACTCATGATCTTTGCCTGACTCACTCCGTTCAGAATCTGCGGACATTTCGGATAGATATCGTCGGTCAGGAACTGGGTGTCTACACGAGGATAAGTGGTATACTTCTTCTCGTAGAGACTCTGGATGAGCTTCAGCGTAATATCGGCAGAGTAAGCAAACTTTTTGTTGCAATCCACCTGCAGCGAGGTGAGGTCGTAGAGATGAGGCGGCGCCTCGTTTCCCTTCTTCTTGCTTACATCGGTAACGGTGAAGGGTTTGCCGGCGATGGTGCTGAAAGCCTTCTCGCCTTCCTCCTTGCTGGTAAACTTGCCGCTGGTAGCGGTAAACTGGGTGTCGCGGTAGATGGTGGCGAGTACCCAGTAAGGTTCGGAAACAAAGTTGTCGATTTCCTTCTGTCGGTTCACGATGAGGGCAAGGGTAGGGGTCTGCACCCGGCCGATGCTGAGCACCTGTCGGTTCTGACCGTATTTCAATGTATAAAGTCGGGTGGCGTTCATACCGAGAATCCAGTCGCCGATGGCACGGGAAAGTCCGGCAAGATAGAGTGACTGGTATTCGGTCTGGTCTTTCAGTTCCTGGAAGCCCTGCTTGATGGCTTCATCGGTCATGGACGAAATCCACAGTCTCTTGACGGGGCATTTCGCCTGTGCCTTCTGCATCACCCATCTCTGGATGAGCTCTCCTTCCTGTCCGGCGTCACCGCAGTTGATGATGCTGTCGGCAGCCTGCATCAGTTTCTCGATGGTAGCAAACTGCTTCTTGATGCCTTCATCGTTGATGAGCTTGATACCGAATCGCTGTGGAATCATCGGCAACGCCGAAAGGCTCCAATGTTTCCACATCGGAGTATAATCATCCGGTTCCTTCAGCTCACAAAGGTGGCCGAAGGTCCATGTTACTTGGTAACCATTACCTTCCATATAACCGTCGCGTGCCGTGGTAGCCCCGATGATTCGGGCGATATCCTTAGCCACACTCGGTTTCTCTGCTATACAAACTATCATGTTTTATTCTTATTTCTGTTTGCAAAGGTACAATAAAATAATGAGATAGCCATCATTTCAGCTCCTTTTTCTCATTGCCGGGAATAAAAAAGCCCTGTAAGGCTTGGGCACAATCTAGAACTTGTGCCTTGCCTTACAGGGCGTATTTTATAAATATCTGCGTAATCTGCGCAATCTGCGTGAGATAAAAATTATTCCCGCGTGAGATTACTCGTACTCCTGCCAGCTCTTAATCTGCAGCTGATCCTGGCTCAATGTGCAGAATGCCTCGATGAAGGCGGAAGCCAGACGGGCATTGGTGATCAGAGGAATGTTGTGGTCGATGGCGCCACGACGGATTCTGTAACCATTGGTCAACTCACGCTTGGTGTGATTCTTAGGGATGTTGACGATGAGGTCGAACTTGTGGTCGGCAATCATCTGCATCACGTTAGGAAGATCCTTGTGGTCTTCATCAGGCCATCCTACGGCTGTAGCCTTCACGTTGTTCTCGTTGAGGAACTTCGCCGTACCGGCTGTAGCGTAGATGGTGTAACCGTTCTTTACCAAAGCCTGTGCTGCGTCGAGCAGAGAAGCCTTCTCCTTGGCACCACCGCTTGAAAGCATGATGCCCTTGTCCTTAGAAGGAATCTTGTAGCCGGTGGCAATCAATGAGTTGAGCAATGCCTCCTCGAAAGTATCACCCATACAACCTACCTCACCGGTAGAACTCATATCCACACCCAAAACTGGGTCGGCGTTCTGCAAACGGGCGAATGAGAATTGTGAAGCCTTCACACCCATACGGTCGATATCGAAAGCAGACTTATCCGGTTTCTGATATGGAGCATCGAGCATGATGCGGGTAGCAGTCTCGATGAAGTTGCGCTTCAATACCTTGCTCACGAATGGGAATGAACGGGATGCACGGAGATTACACTCGATAACCTTTACATCGCGACCCTTAGCCAGGTACTGGATATTGAAAGGACCCGAGATGTTGAGCTCCTTGGCGATGGCACGTGAAATCTTCTTGATCTGACGGGCTGTAGCGAAGGAAATCTGCTGGGCAGGGAAGGTCATGGTTGCGTCGCCTGAGTGAACACCTGCATACTCTACGTGCTCTGAAATACCATACTCTACAATCTCACCATTCTGAGCCACACCGTCGAACTCAATCTCGTTGGTCTCTGTCATGAACTGGGAGATAACTACTGGGTATTCCTTAGAAACCTCAGAAGCTGCCTCCAGGAAGCGACGCAACTCCTCATCATCGTGGCAAACGTTCATGGCTGCACCGGAAAGAACGTAAGATGGACGAACGAGAACAGGATAGCCTACCTCGTCGATGAACTTCTGAACATCCTCCATAGAGGTGAGGGCGCTCCACTTAGGCTGGTCGATACCCAACTTATCGAGCATGGCAGAGAACTTACCGCGGTTCTCAGCACGGTCGATGTTGACAGGAGATGTACCCAGGATTGGCACAGACTGGCGATGAAGCTTCATAGCCAGGTTGTTTGGAATCTGACCACCTACAGAAACTATCACGCCACGTGGTGACTCCAGGTCGATGACATCGAGTACACGCTCGAATGAAAGCTCATCGAAGTAGAGACGGTCGCACATATCGTAGTCGGTAGATACGGTCTCCGGGTTGTAGTTGATCATGATTGACTTGTAACCCAACTTGCGGGCTGTATTGATGGCGTTTACTGAACACCAGTCGAACTCTACAGAAGAACCGATGCGGTAAGCACCCGAACCGAGAACGATGACAGACTTCTCGTTCTTGTAGTAGTTGATGTCGTAACCCTCTACGGCGTAAGTCATGTAGAGATAGTTGGTGAGGTCAGGATGCTCGCTTGCCACAGTAGGGATGCGCTTTACGGCTGGCAGAATGTTCAACTTCTTACGCAGGGCGCGAACTGCCAGTACCTCCTTCTCCATATTGGTGTTCTGAGTCTTCAATACGAAGCGGCCAATCTGGAAGTCAGAGAAGCCCAATACCTTAGCCTCGCGCAATACCTCGGCTGGAATCTCCTCCAGCGTATTATATTCAGAAAGCTTGTGCTTGTAATCTACGATATTCTTCATGCGCTCGATGAACCAAGGATCAATCTTGGTCAACTCCTCGATGCGCTCGATGGTGTAACCTTCCTCCAGAGCCTGGGCGATGGCGAAGATACGGAGGTCGGTAGGGTTGGAAAGTTCCTCATCCAGGTTATCAAACTTGGTGTGGTCGTTGCCTACGAAACCGTGCATTCCCTGACCAATCATACGGAGACCCTTCTGGAGCATCTCCTCGAAAGAACGGCCGATAGACATGATTTCGCCTACAGACTTCATGGAAGAACCAATCTTGCGGCTTACACCGACAAACTTGGTAAGGTCCCAACGAGGAATCTTACAGATCATATAGTCGAGTGATGGAGCCACATAAGCTGAGTTAGGAGTACCCATCTCGCCAATCTGGTCGAGTGTATAACCGAGGGCAATCTTGGCTGCAACGAAAGCCAAAGGATAACCTGTAGCCTTAGAAGCGAGGGCAGAAGAACGGCTCAAGCGAGCATTGATCTCGATGATACGGTAGTCGTTGGTCTCAGCATTGAAAGCATACTGGATGTTGCACTCACCCACGATGTTGAGGTGACGGACGCACTTCACGGCGATGTCCTGCAACATCTTCACCTGCTCGTCGGTAAGAGAACAGGTTGGAGCCACAACGATAGACTCACCTGTATGGATTCCGAGTGGGTCGAAGTTTTCCATAGAGGCAACGGTGAAGCAACGGTCGTTCGCATCACGGATGCACTCAAACTCAATCTCCTTCCATCCCTTCAGGCTCTCCTCAACAAGTACCTGAGGTGCGAAAGTGAAGGCAGATTCAGCAATCTCCTTGAACTCCTCTTCGGTCTTGCAGACACCAGAACCGAGACCACCCAGCGCGTAGGCAGAACGGATCATGATAGGGTAGCCGATGTTGCGTGCCGCAGCCACAGCCTCCTCCATGTTCTCGCAAGCGTGGCTTACTGGAACCTTGAGGTCAACCTTGTTAAGCTCCTTTACGAAGAGGTCGCGGTCTTCCGTGTTCATGATAGCCTCTACCGAAGTACCCAACACATCCACACCGTACTCCTTGAGCACACCGTTGAGGTAAAGTTCTGTACCAACGTTCAAACCCGTCTGGCCACCCCAAGCCAGCATGATGCCGTCAGGGCGCTCCTTCTTGATAATTTCAGTTACAAAAAAAGGTGTCACCGGCAAGAAATAAACCTTGTCAGCAATACCTTCACTTGTCTGAATTGTAGCAACGTTTGGATTAATGAGGACGGAACTAATACCCTCCTCGCGCAAAGCCTTGAGAGCCTGCGAACCGGAATAGTCAAACTCACCTGCCTGGCCGATCTTCAAAGCACCGGAACCCAGAACGAGGACTTTCTTAAGCTGTTTCTTCATCATTAAATATAACTATAAGTTTGTTCTTTATATGTCTTGTTATTTATGTTTTTAGCAACTAAACTGCATTTGGCTTAGTTCACAAATGGTAGACACTCTATTTCTAGATGCAAAGTTACGCTATTTATTTGATTATTCCAAATTTTCTGCAAATCTTTACAGTTAAATAACATCAATTCTCATAATTTCTTCCATAAAATCTTTTATTTTTACTATTTTTTTGTTACTTTTGCAGCGGCTTTTAGTCATGTAGAAAAAGAATAAACAAATAGAAAACAAGATAAATATAACAACAATGAAAGTCGGATTATTCGTCCCTTGTTATGTGGATGCCCTTTACCCTGAAGCGGGTGTGGCTACATACAAGTTGCTTAAGCATTATGGACTAGACGTGGGTTATCCCGAAAAACAGACTTGCTGCGGCCAGCCAATGGCTAATGCCGGTTTTCAGTACAAGTCGGAGAAGGTCATAGAGACATTTGATGAGCTGTTCAAGGATTACGATTATATCGTAGCTCCCTCTGCCTCATGTGCTGCTTACGTAAAGGTGTATTATCCTAAAATCTTTGAGGGTAAGCACGAGTGTATTTCCTCAAAGAAAATCATGGATGTTGTGGAGTTCCTTCACGATGTGCTGAAGGTGGATCATGTGCCGGGCAAGTTCCCGCATGTGGTGAGTGTACACAACAGTTGCCATGGTGTGCGCGAACTGGGATTGTCATCTCCTTCTGAGCGCCACATCAAGCCGTTCAACAAAATCATTGACTTATTAAATATGGTGGAAGGCATTACTATCCACGAACCGGAGCGCAAGGATGAGTGTTGCGGATTCGGCGGTATGTTCTCTATTGAGGAACCTGCCGTTTCTACCCGTATGGGCGAGGATAAGATCAAGCGCCACATGGCTACAGGTGCCGAGTATGTAACGGGTCCGGATTCTTCCTGCCTGATGCACATGGCTGGAATCGCCAAGAAAGAGCATATGCCGATTAAGTTTATTCATGTTGTTCAAATATTAGCTGCAGGACTATGAGTACAGAACATTCCAAGAGAGCTGCGAAGTTTACGCAGAACGTAGAGAAGACCACCTGGCACGATGCTACCTTCTGGTCTGTTCGTCAGAAGAGAGATAAGATGGCGCAGGAACTTCCTGAGTGGGAAGATCTCCGTGAGCATGCGTCTGAAATCAAGATGCACACGATTACCCATCTTGCCGATTACCTCGATATGTTTTCCAAGAATCTTGAGAGCCGTGGGGTGAAGGTTCACTGGGCAAAGGATGCACAGGAATTTAATGAGATTGTGCTCGGTATTCTGAAAGACCATAACGTGAAGAAGATGGTGAAGTCGAAGTCGATGCTCACCGAGGAGTGCGAGATGAATCCTTATCTGGAGCAGCACGGCATTGACGTGGTAGAGACCGACCTGGGTGAGCGCATCATCCAGCTCTTGCATCAGAAGCCTAGCCATATCGTGATGCCTGCCATCCACCTGAAGCGTGAGGAGGTAGGTAAGATGTTCGAGGAGAAGGGTATCTCCAAGGAAATCGGCAACTACGATCCTACTTACCTGACCCGCTGTGCCCGTCATCATCTCCGCGACCAGTTTATGGAAGCTGGAGCAGGTATGACCGGATGTAACTTCGGTGTGGCTGCCACCGGCGATTGCGTGGTTTGCACCAACGAGGGCAATGCGGATATGACCACTTCCATGCCTAAGCTCCATATCGTAGCGATGGGTATTGAGAAACTGGTTCCTGATTATAAGTCATTGGCTGTGTTCCAGCGCCTGCTTTGTCGCTGCGGAACCGGTCAGCCTACCACCGCCTTCACTTCTCATTTCCGCCAGGCTCGTCCGGGTGCCGAGATGCATGTAGTATTGGTGGATAACGGCAGAAGCGATATTCTTGCTGATAAGGATCACTGGCAGACGTTGAAGTGTATGCGCTGCGGTGCCTGCATGAATACCTGTCCGGTTTATCGTCGTTCAGGCGGTTACAGTTATACCTATTTTATTCCGGGTCCTATTGGTGTGAACCTGGGTATGCTGAAGAATCCTCAGAAGTACAGCGACAATGTTTCTGCCTGCACCTTGTGCCTGTCTTGCGACAATGTCTGTCCTTCCAAGGTAGGACCGGGTTCGCAGATTTACGTATGGCGCCAGAGTCTGGAGAAGTTGGGCAAGGCAGATCCTGTGAAGAAGGCGATGTCGAATGGTATGAAGTATCTCTTCGACCGTCCTGCGCTCTACACCACAGCCCTGAAGTTTGCGCCACTCGCCAATCTGATTCCTGAATGCTGCACGCACTTCAGCAATTGGAATGCCTGGGGTATCGGTCACGCCATGCCTGAGTTTGCAAAGAAGAGTTTTCATCAATTATGGAAGGAGGGGAAAGTAAAATGAAGAAAGAAGATTTCCTGAACAAGTTGCGTAAGAATACGCATGTTCAATTCGATATGCCTGCCGTAGATGTGAAGGGTATCCAGTATGAGGATACGCTGAAACAGTTTATAGAGATGACGGAATCGGTAGGTGGCCATGTGATAGAGGCGAAGGATGGTGAAAGTCTGGATGAGCTGGTGAAGAAGGCTTATCCGGAAGCCAAGGTCTTTGCCTCTCATCTGCCAGAAATCACGATTGCCCAGAAGAATCCTGATACGGTGGCTGAGGCTAATGACCTGAATGGTACTGATGTGGGTATTGTTCGTGGTGAAGTGGGTGTTGCCGAGAATGGCTGCGTCTGGATTCCTCAGACCATGAAGGAGAAAGCGGTGCTTTTCATCTCGGAATACCTTGTGATATTCCTCGAAAAAGAGAAGATTGTGAACAATATGCATGAGGCTTATGCCCGTATTGAGATGGATCCGAAGTACAATTTCGGTACTTTCATCAGTGGTCCTTCCAAGACTGCCGATATCGAGCAGGCACTGGTTATGGGTGCGCAAGCTGCTCGTGGTGTGACAGTTATACTGATTTAGTTTATAGTTAAAAGTTGATAGTTTATAGGGCTTAGCCGTTCGCAAGATTGCTATAAACTATCAACTTTAAACTATCAACTATTATAATCTCCATTCGTAAGTATCATAAACCACGCCTCTTCCTCCGAAACCTTCTTTCTGATAGATGAGGCTGGTGTTGAGCACCTTTCCACCTTCTTCATTTGAAGTACCGAAATCTAAGTATTTGCAGTCCTTGTAGTCTTCTTGAAGAATCTTTCTGAATATCGCATCAATAGCATGCATGTGCTTGCCTTTTGGTGTGGCTGATATGTACTGGGAATGAACCACCTGTGGTGTGATGTACAATAACGAACCGCCTAGGGTTTCTTCTCCCAATTTGGCTACATAAAGACGTATTTGTTCTGGAAATCTTGATTTCAGCAGCAACATTTCTTCCAAAGTATGCACGGGCTTGGCTTGATAGGTCTGCATCAGGTTATCTTCTAATATCTTCCAAAACGCCGCAAAGTCGTTGCTTTCTTCGGCGATAATGCCCTCTGTTCGTGCCTTGTTGGCTCCATAGTGCCGGTCGCGACTCCATTTCAGAGGGTGACTCATGTCGATGACGGAGGCGATGTTGCGTATTGCCAGTTGCGCATGGCATTCCTTGACGATGGCGTATAAATCTTCCTCTGATGGTATTTGGTGGTAAATCCAGGGTATTGCCTTATAGACTACTTTTTGGAAACCTGCTGATTGCAGGTAGGAGTTGATGGCAACGAATATGTCGCAAACATCCTTTGCCGAAGCCTTGCTGGTTGTAAGGAGACTCCCATAAGTTAGCCCTTGGTGGGAATAAAAAGTTTTTCCCGATTGGTTGCCGGGAAGTATGGCGTATAGTTTTCCGTCCTTCCATATCATCAGAGAATGGTCTGTGAAACGGTCGCTGTGATAATCCATGTACGAGCGGTTGAGAAGGAAGGTGGCGTTGCGTGACTGGTCTGCAAAAGCATTCCAGACTTCCTTGTCTGCATTGTTGTATTTTCTGATTTCAAACATGATGTCTTGCATATCTGAGGTATTCGTCATATTCGCGTATATAGTCTTCTTCCTCAAACTTGTGGGAAGCCAGAACCAGACACAATGAGCCGGAAGAGAAATCATCCAGTGTTCGCCAGATATTGACATCTACGAACAATCCCTCCCAAGGGTGGTTAAGATGATAGGTCTTCTTCTGTTCTCCATTATCCAGTGTTACCGAAAAGGAACCGCTGGCTGCTATGATGAATTCCTGGCATTCCTTGTGAGCATGGCCACCGCGACTTTCTCCGCCCGGAACATCATAGGTCCAGTAGGTACGGGCAATGGCAAAGGGAATATGCGTCTCTCCCTCTGCCACTGTCAGGTTGCCTCTTGGGTCGAATATCTTGGGTAATGTGATAATTCTTCCTAATTCTTTCATGTCTATTTCTTCATGTATGGGTCGGTTCCCAATACTGTCTTTGCCAGACGCTTTGCCTTGTCGCGGAGCTGGTTGAGGTCATCGCCCTTTTCGCCGTAGCAGAGAACAACGCCCATGCGGCGGCCTACGTGAGCCTCTGGCTTGCCGAAGATACGGATGCGGGTGTGGTCTTCCTTCAGCGCATCGAGCATATTGTAGTTTAATGGCTCGGTGCTTTCCTCTGGCGAGAGGATGACGGCAGAACAGCCGATGTGCTCCAGATGGATTCCGGCGATAGGCAAGCCCATCACGGCACGGAAGTGGAGCTCAAACTCGCTCAGGTTGGTGGTGTGACCGAGGGTTACCATACCTGTATCATGTGGACGAGGACTCAACTCAGAGAAGATAACCTCGCCCTGTTTGCTCAGGAAGAACTCTACGCCCCAGAGACCGGCACCTGTCAATGCCTTGGTTACTTCACCTGCAATGTGCTCAGCCTTCTTCAAAGCCTCCTCTGGAATCTGGAATGGCTGCCAACTCTCGCGGTAGTCGCCGCCCTTCTGTACATGGCCGATAGGTGGACAGAAGAGGGTAGGACCGTCTTTCTGGGTGACGGTGAGCAGGGTGAACTCAGAATCGAAGTCGATAAATTCCTCGATGATTACTTCCTTCACGTCGCCACGACCTTCTTCCATTGCCTCCTTGTAAGCCTCCTTCAGTTCATCATCGTTGTGAACATAGCTCTGACCATGGCCGCTTGAACTCATCAGAGGTTTCACTACGCATGGGAAACCGATTTCATCGGCAGCGTTCTTAAACTCCTCGAAGGTCTTGGCATAGAAATACTTGGCGGTTCGCAGACCCAGTTCCTTGGCGGCAAGGTCGCGGATGGCACGGCGGTTCATGGTGTAGTTTACGGCACGGGCAGAAGGCACAACCTGGATGCCCTCCTTCTCGAAGTCGAAGAGTCGCTCGGTGCGGATAGCTTCAATCTCAGGCACAATGATGTCTGGGTGATGTTTCTCTACCACAGCGGTCAATGCGTCGCCATCAAGCATTGAGAACACTTCCCGCTCGTCGGCAACCTGCATGGCTGGTGCATTGTCGTACTTGTCGCAAGCGATGACGTACTGTCCTGCTCGCTTTGCGGCGATGGTAAACTCCTTGCCCAGTTCGCCTGAGCCCAAAAGCATAATCTTCTTCATTATATTATAAATTAAATTTCTTTCTGATAAATTCTGCGATAAACTTCTCTGTCTCTTCTATTCCCAGCAGGCTGCTGTTGATGCAGAGGTCGTAGCTTTCGCTGTGTCCCCACTTCTTGCCTGTATAGTAATCGTAGTAAGAGGCGCGCTGCTCCTCATGGCTTTCGATGAACTTGCGGGCGCTGGCTCTGTCGATGTTCTTTCGCTTGCATACTGCCTTGATGCGGTCGTCGATATTGGCGGTGATGAAGATGTTGATCACATTCTTGTAGTCGCGCAGCACATAGTCGGCGGTTCTGCCCACAAACACGCAGTTGCCCTGGTCGGCAGCCTTTCTGATGGCGTCGCTCTGGAACTTGTACAGACCTTCCTGCGAGAAGTCGTTGTGATAAAAGTTGTTGTCGCTCAGGAAAGGCAGATGAGAGTGGAAGAGAGACTTGAAGAATCCCTTCTGCTCATCGTTCTGCTCGAAGAATTTCTCCGAGAATCCGCTCTCCTTGGCTGCCAGGTTCAGCAGCTCCCGGTCGTAGCATTTGCAACCGAAATCCTCCGCCAATTTCTCGGCGATGATATGGCCGCCGCTTCCTATCTGGCGACCCACGTTTATGATAATCTTATCCATAAGTCTAAAATTTTAGCTGTTAACTGTTAACCTCAACCGTTATTCATTAACATTAACTTTCATATTTTCTTTATGTTGTTTCTTCAGCTTGTTCATGTACCACATCATTACGACTCCGGCGATGAGTGCGGCTGAGAAATCGGAGATAGGCATGCTGTACCATACGCCGTCGATATCCCAGATCATCGGCAGAAAAGCCAGGAGCGGCAGAAGGATGAGCAACTGTCTCGACAAGGAGAGGAAGATACTGATCTTCACCTTTCCGATGCACTGGAAGAAGTTGGTGATAACCATCTGGAATCCGATGACCGGGAAGCAGAACATCACCACTCTGATAGCCTTGATGCCCAGGTCTATCAGATGCTTGTCGGTAGTAAACATTCTCGCGCAGTAGTAAGGCAGGAACATCGCTATCAGCCAGCCTACCACCATGATGGCGGTGGCAGCAATGATGCTCAGGTTCAAGACGCGCATCAGACGGTCCAGTTTCTGGGCGCCATAGTTGTAGCCGGCAATAGGCTGCATTCCCTGGTTAATACCAAACACGAACATGATGAACACCATCGCAATACCGTTGGCTATTCCGTAAGCTCCCACGGAGAGGTCGCCTCCGAATTTCACCAGCTGGTTGTTGATGAAGATGACGATGATGCAGGCGCACACGTTCATCAGGAAAGGCGAAATGCCGATGGAAAGGATTTTGTCCACGAGCTTTCTCTTCAGTTTATAGATGCCTTTCTTCATGTGGAGCAGCTCGTTCTTGTTGCTGAAGAGCTTGAACTGCCAGCACAGCGCCATCAGCTGCGATAGGATGGTGGCGATGGCGGCTCCCTGTATTCCCCATTTGAAGACGAGGATGAAGAGCGCATCCAATATCACGTTCATTACCACCGTGAAGATGGTGGCGTACATCGCCTGCTTCGGCTTGCTTGCCACCCTGAGCAGGGAGTTCATGCCGAAATACATGTGGCTCACCACATTGCCCAGCAGGATGATAACCATATACTCATGTGCATAGATGAGCGTCTGGTCGCTGGCTCCGAAGAATCTCAGGATAGGGTCGAGGAAGAGCAGACAGATGATGCTCAGTCCGATACCGATGATGAGATTCAGAGAAATCGTGTTACCCAGAATGTTTTGCGCTGTGGCATAGTCTTTTTGTCCCAACTTCACGCTGATGGCAGTAGACGCTCCTACGCCCACACCGGCTCCGAAGGCAGCGGTGAGGTTCATGAAGGGGAAGGTGATGGCGAGACCTGAGATGGCCATCGCTCCCACACCCTGACCGATGAATACGCGGTCAACAATGTTGTAGAGCGAGGCGGCGGTCATTGCAATCATCGCTGGCAGGGCGTACTGAATGAGCAGCTTGCCCACCGGCTTCGTACCTAATTCTAATGTTGCTTGTTTATTTTCCATTATGTCTTTTAATTGCCTCATAGACGCTCGCCCTGCTTCTTCTAAAAAGCAATCACAGCGGCTACTTGTCTGCAAAAGTACAAAAAATATCTGATACCTTATTATATATATGAGAAAAACTTGCATTTCATGATAAAAACTTCCCTTTTCCTTTGGCGTTTTCGTACAATTTCTGTACTTTTGCACTTCAGAATAAACAATTCAACTGATTAATAAATGCAATACAAAAATATTGCAGCAACAACAATAACAAACCGGACTACCGATATAATGATGAAAAAATATTTGATGCTTTATGCATTTTTAATGACCGCTCTTTCTTTGTTTGCTCGCGAAGACAGGGTTAGCAATTTTGAGCAACTGATGCGGTTGCCCCGCATCGCCGAAACCGATATGGTGTCGTATCCGGGAGGCAAGTGTATGATGTATCGTCTTTATCTCAGAGACAAAGACCTCAGTCACACTCCCTTCTCGGTAAGTCGCCCTGCAGATTTTCTCTCTCCCCGTTCCATAGAGCGCAGAAAGAGGCAGAATCTGCCCATCGACGTTACCGATTTACCTGTGGCTCCTGCTTATGAGCAGGCTGTAAGCGAGGCTGGCATCGAGATTGTGGGCAAGAGCAAGTGGAACAATACCCTGCTGGTCCGTATTCATAAGGAGAAGGAACTACGGAAACTGGATGGTCTCGATTTCATCACCCGGAAGATGAAGGTCTTCTCTGCTCCCGATTCTGTCAGTCAGCGCATCAGAAGTAGCGTTCGCAGGGGATTGAACGATTGGACTGGTGGAGTAGGCGAATATGGTGCTGCCGATGCGCAGATTCAGTCGCTCAACGGCAAGCGGCTGCATGGAACCGGACATTTGGGCAGAGGAATGATGATTGCTGTCTTCGACGGCGGATTCATGAATGTGGATAAGATTCCGGCGCTGCATAATATCAGATTGGCGGGCATTAAGGACTTTGTGGTTCCTCAATCCAAGAATATTTTCGCCGAGATGGAGCATGGAACGATGGTGCTTTCTACGATGGCTGCCAACGAACCCGAAAGATTCGTGGGAGTGGCGCCTGAGGCTCAATATCTGCTGGTGCGCTGTGAAGATGAGCGCACAGAGAGTCTGGCAGAAGAGGATTACTGGGCTTTTGCGGCTGAATATGCTGACAGTTGCGGCGTGGATGTCATCAACTCTTCGTTAGGCTATCATGGCTTCGATGATGTGTCTACCAACCATCATTATTATGAGCAGGACGGTAATTCTACCCTCATCTCCCGCACCGCTTCGATGTGTGCTGACAAGGGAATCATCTGTGTCAATTCTGCAGGAAACGACGGAATGGGAAGTTGGAAGAAAATCAATTTCCCTGCCGATGCACGCAATATCCTTACCGTGGGCAGCGTAAACGAAATGGGCGAGAATGCGGCTTTCAGTGCCGTGGGACCTACTGCTGACGGCAGAATCAAGCCTGATGTGATGGCTTACGGAAGTCCTACCTGTGTGATTACGGGCCGTGGAAATATCATCAATGATAACGGAACGTCTTTCTCATCTCCGCTCATCGCCGGAATGGTAGCGTGTCTCTGGCAGGCTTTGCCTCAGAAGACGGCAAAGCAGATTATGAAACTCGTGAGATTGGCTGGTAATAATCAGCATCATCCCGATAATGTATTCGGATATGGTGTACCTGATTTCTGGAAGGCTTATCAGACGGGAAAAGCGATCAAGTAGGCACGGAGAAAAAAGAATAAGGCACGGATTACACGGATTACACGGAGGCTCGCGCCCTTGTTCTCTGATAAAAAATCCGTGTAATCCGTGTAATCCGTGCCTAAAAAAACGTGCCTAAAAAAATCCTGTGCCTAAAAAAAATCAGTGCCAAAAATATAAGAGTATGAAGCAAAGATTTTCTCTCTATGAATTAAACTCCATGGTCCGCGACGTCATTTCGATGTCCTTACCCGACAGCTATTGGGTGGAAGCGGAACTCTCCGAGGCTCGCGAGGGCTACGGTGGGCACTGCTATCTGGAACTCATCGAGAAGGATGAGCGGTCTAATACGCCCATTGCCAAGGCGCATGCCTCCTGCTGGCGAAACCGATGGATGTTCATCAAACCGAATTTCGAGCGCATCACCGGACAGCGCATTCATGCCGGTATGAAAGTGCTACTCAAGGTACACGCGCAGTTTCATGAGAACTATGGCTTTTCCTGGATAGTAGATGATATTGACCCTAACTATACGATGGGCGATATGGCGCGCAAGCGGCTGGAAATCATCAATACGCTGAAAGCAGAGGGCGTATTCGAACTGCAGAAGGAGTTGGCGCTCCCGATGTTCTGCCAGCGCATCGCCGTCATTTCCAGTGCTACGGCAGCAGGTTATGGTGATTTCTGCAACCAGCTTGCCGATAACGATTATGGTCTGCAGTTTCAAACCCGCCTCTTTCCGGCTACGATGCAGGGCGAGGGGGTAGAGCAGAGTGTGATAGCTGCCCTCGACAGTATCAATGCCGAATGGGAACAGTTTGACTGCGTAGTCATCATCCGAGGCGGTGGCGCTACGAGCGATCTCTCGGGTTTCGACACCCTGGCGCTTGCCGAGAATGTGGCAAACTTCCCGCTGCCTATCATCACGGGAATAGGACATGAAAGGGACGAGAGTGTGCTGGATATGATTTCTTTCCAGCGTGTAAAGACACCGACAGCCGCTGCCGCCTTCCTCGTTAATCATCTTACTGAGGTTTATGCCCGTGTGGTGAATGCGCAAGAGGCTATCGTGCAGAATGTAAAGCACCGACTGCAGGTAGAGAAGATGAGGCTCGACAGACTGAGCAACACGATTCCTGTTCAGTTTTCGCTGGTGAAGACGAAGCAGGGAGCTTATCTCGACCGTTTGATGAGCCGTTTAAGCACAAATGTCCAGTCGAAACTATCGGAAGCCCAGCGCCATTTCGAGATTCTTTCTCAGAATATTCAGCCGATATTGGAAAGGAAGATGCTCAACGAGAGTCATCGTCTGCAGCTTCTTTCCCAGCGCATTCAGGCACAAGACCCCGAATCGTTGCTGAAACGTGGCTACAGCATCACGCTGAAAGATGGCAAAAGCATCCGTTCTGCCTCAGAACTGAAGTCTGGCGACATCATTGAAACGAGGTTTGCCGAGGGCAGCGTGAAGGCAAAAGTTGAATAATAGTTTATAATTTATTGAAGTTTTGCATGTGGTTTAAGTACGGGCTGAAGGCCCAAAAGCTCTTAGCCCAGGGCATCGCCCTGGGTATAATGGCAATCAGCAAGACGCCCTGTAAGGGCAAAAGCTTTAAAATATCCACTGTTAACTCCAAAACAAAAATAAAAAAATGGAAAAAGAAAAAATGAAATACGAACAAGCCGTAAGAGAGCTTGAAGAAATCGTAGACAGAATGGAGAATGATGAACTCGATATTGATCAGCTCTCCGAGCAGTTGAAACGTGCCAAAACCTTGGTGAAACTCTGTAAAGACAAACTCACCAAGACCGATGAGGAAATCAAAAAACTCCTCAGCGAGGATTGATTTTCTGCATCTTCCTCTGAACACGAATTGCACGAATAACACGAATATGTTGTTTGAGAACGAAAAAATCCCAACCCATAAGCTTTTTAGGACTTATAAGCTGGGATGATTCTGAACACGAATAACTCGAATAGCACGAATTTCTGGGAACTGTCCGGGCTTTCTAGAGATGGAAGTCGATTTCCTTCAGCCATTCCTTGACATCGAAGCAAGGACAGCTCTTGCGAACCCAGGGAAGGTCGCGATGACCTAGGATCTCGGCATCGGGATAGTCGAGGACGAGACTGTAGAGGAGATCTTCCAGAGATGCTTTCTGGGCTGGAGTGCGAGTGTCGGCAGGCTTGCCTTTCTCGTCGAGACCACCCTCGTAGCAGATTCCGATGCTGTGGGCGTTGTAGTGGCGGGCGTGAGCACCCTCCTCGCTTTCAGGACGGCAGGGATAGACCACGCCATCCTTCGTAATGTAATAGTGGTAACCGATGGAGTGGAAACCACGGGCCTTGTGGCAGGCTTCTAAGGCTTCTACTGGGAAGTCCTGGTTTATACGTGTGGCACTGCAATGTACCACGATCAAATCTATTTTTCTTTGATTCTTCATTGGATTCTATGGATTTTAAAGGGTTAATGATTGTTTCCCACAGATTACACAGATTTTCACAGATTTTTGACTCCTTCGGAGTTTTTCCATTGAGGTTTGGTGATAACTGTTGCTTGCAACAAGATTATCTGTGTATATCTGTGAGATCTGTGGGAGAACTAAAATATCACTTGCAGCTCTGCACACAGAAGGAGCTGAGGACGGCAGTGAGGACGGTGATGACGAAGTTGATGACTTTCTGGATTGTTTCTTTTTTCATTGTTGTTAGTGATTAATGTTTAATTTTCCCACAGATTACACAGATTTTCACAGATTATAGACTCCTTCGGAGTTTTTTGCAGTGAGACCTGATGAGTATAAGACCGTTGCTTGCAACGAAGAATTATCTGTGTAAATCTGTGAGATCTGTGGGAGACCAAGAAGGAAGCGGGCAGGATGAGCAAGTATCCGTTCAGGGCGATGATTTGACAATGTTGAATGGTGAGTGATGAACTCATTCCTGATGGGGCCCTCGGATTACTCCGGACTGCATCCTGCCGATGCGCTTTCTCTTGTTTCAGATGCGAGGCGGGTAGGGCTACTCTAAGCCGTCGCCTCCTCCTTCTCCAGTGGTTCCACTACCGCCCTGGTCGGTGTTTTCGCCACCAGGGGTATCCTTCCCGGTATCCGGGGTGGTATCCGGGGTGGCATCCGGGGTGGTGCCATCACCTAACAGAGCAGAGGCCTTCTTCAGCGTAGCTTCGAGGTTGATGGTCTTGGCGCTGAACTCACCGGTGCCACGAGCACGGAGACGGAAACCGTCGATGTTCTTGGCGATGGTGAACTCCTTCTCTGAGGTGGCTCCCTCCTTGTTGCGGATGCCGATGGAGAAGATGGCGAGGTCGTCAATCTTCACAGCGAAACCTTGCAAGGTGAGTTCCTTGATGCACGATACCATATCGGTAATCATGCCCTTGATGGCTCCCTTAGAGAAAGGAGTGTTGTGGCTAGCCATGTGTTCGGCCAGGCCGTCGATGCCTACCGTCTGAGTGATGACTGGATAGGCGTAGTACTTGCCGTATGCCTCTGGCATCTTGGCGTTCTGATTTAGTTTTAGTACGTAAAGCAACATAAGTTTTAAGTGTTTAAATGGTTAATAGTTAATGTTGAGTGGGCGCTGCGCAGTGCCTGATTCTTGAACACGAATCTCTCGAATCGAACGAAATTTTCTCCTCGCGGAGTTTTTGTCTTCCCACAGATCTCACAGATTTTTGACTCCTCGCGGAGTCTTTGCTGTGAGCCTTAGTGAGTACCGTTGCTTGCAACGAAGAGAATCTGTGCAAATCTGTGAGATCTGTGGGAGACTCTTTCTGAATCACATTGCAAAGATACAACATTTTATTTTCCCAACTCACCGATGCTCATTGTTGCTCACCGATACTCACCGATTATCACTGATAAATATCAGGGTTCTCCCAAATGGAAGAAAATATAGGATACTTGCAGCGGATTGAACTCCTTGCAGCTCTTGTTGTATCCACTCTTCTGCAACTGCTCGTAGAGCTGGGTGCATCTTACTATCCATCTCATCAGATGGGCTCTTGCCACGTCCGGGTCGGAATCCGGAAAATAGAGCAGGGCTAACTCCTGCTTGGTGTAACTTCGTAAATCCATTTTCTTATAATGTTGAATTTTCCCACAGATCTCACAGATTTTCACGGATTTCGACTCCTTCGGAGTTATTTGCTATGAGGCATAGTGAGTACCTGTTGCTTGCAACAAGATTATCTGTGTAAATCTGTGAGATCTGTGGGAGACTAAGAATAATGTTGAATGTTATCTATTAGGGTTATGCTTCGTAAATATGATACTTAGCCATCGTAACTATGATACTTAGCGGTCGTAACCAAGATACTTAATCCTCCACGGTATCGTTAGGATCGATGAAGGCATCGTTGTTGATTTTGCTACCTTCCTTCTCTATCACAGCCCAGCCGTTGCCGTTCTTCTTGTGAATCTTC
>ENA-OZWP01000142-OZWP01000142.1-human-gut-metagenome-genome-assembly--contig:-NODE-142-length-21321-cov-3.277297_pt1 | contig 21321 bp, 18 predicted proteins | sample MGYA00243535_ERZ654081 | MGnify/ENA primary metagenome ERZ654081 (study PRJEB26926, sample SAMN06165119) | human gut metagenome | biome: ENVO:00009003; feature: ENVO:2100002; material: ENVO:00002003...
GGTATAGACTTGTTTGTAGGTCGGGTCGATTTCCCAACCGTTCGCGAAGCCGACTTCCGTGAAGACTACTCCGTCCACGAGTTTGAAAAACTTCTGCGCTCCCCAGAAGCAGCCGGCGGCGAACCAGATGTCTCTTTCCTTGCCGTAGAGCAAGGAGGCAACCTCCTCAAGATACTTTCTGTCAACTTCATCGAACGTGTTCAGATCCTTGCTGTCGATGTCAAGGACGGCGGCTATCCGGCCACGTTTCCAGCAAGGTACAACAATCTCGCTGCGGCTCTCGCTTGAGCAGGCTATGTGACCGGGGAACAGCTCGACATCGGGGACAATGACAGTGCGCTCCTCGTTCCATGATGTGCCGCACACTCCCCTGCCCTTTGCGATGCGCATGCATGCCACAGGTCCTTGGAACGGCCCGAGCACAAGTTCCTCGGATGACGCCACACGGTAAAAACCTGTCCACCAGAAGCCGAACTCACTATTAAGCATCGCAACTATATTCGACATCCTCGCCACCTCGTCAGTCTCCCCGGCAAGAAGAGCCTGAATCTGAGGCAATAGCGCAAGATATTTTTCCTCTTTTGTCATATTCATTATTTTTTCAGGTAAAGATAATGTTTTTAGTTCAATAATAGTACAATGCTCCCAAGGGCACTCCGCAAGGTATAAAAATACCGGCACAAAATCATAATTCCACGCCTGCGTATTGTGTGCTGATATGCCGCCTATGTTCCCTAAAAGCATAGGCGGCATATTAACAAGCCTCTCACAATATTCTGTACAGGACATATATGCCGCCATATTTACAAAGCAGGGGAAATATTGGAGATCCAATGCCGTACGTCTGATTATATCCTGAATAAATTGATCTTTAACCGATTGCGAAGATATGCACGGCAATATGAATATACGGATATCAGAAAAATATATTGGATTTCTGATCAGAAAACTTATCTTTGTCAAGATCAAAACAGATAGTCCCAAATATGCTGTTGGCAAACTTCATCATAGTCGGAATTGTGATTCTTATGCTCATCACATTCTCCATCTTTATCCTCATCGGCAAAGGGGACGATCTTATCGCCGGCTACAACACAGCGAGCAAAGAAGAAAGGGCGAAATATGACATCGGAAGGCTGAGAAAAGTCAGCGGCTACGGTTTGCTGCTCACATGCTTACCGACCGGTCTGCTTCCTTTGGCCGAGAAGTCCGACATAATATTTTGGTCATCAATGATTTCTATGATAATTATAGCTATCGTTGTCACGATACTGGCGAACACCTATGCAAGGCGATAAAAACAAACAATAATTGATATGAGGAATATGAAAACACGAAGGAATATTCTCACCGCTGTACTTATGCTGTCTGTTGTGGCGTGCCGGAATGATGAAAGCTGGACCAATGCCGAGAAGAGTCTCATAAAGGGTGATGGCGAAGCTATGCGCGTGCTGACGATTTATGACAAGGCGGACTCGCTGGTGCTGCGGACGGAGTGCTCCGGAATCAGCACGAAGGAACTGACGAGTGATGAATATAAGATCCTGGCTGAGAAGATGGTGGCCACAGTGACCTCTCCGGAACAGGATGGAGTCGGCATCGCCGGGCCGCAGGTGGGAATATCACGCCGTGTCGTGGCGGTGCAGAGGTTCGATAAGGACGGTGAGCCGTTCGAGGTCTATCCGAACATCCAAATCACTTGTCACAGAGGTGAAAAGGCTCTTGGACCTGAAGGATGTCTCAGCATTCCTGGGAAGCGCGGCAATGTTGAGCGCTATCAGGACATCGACATCAACTACACCTCGCTCAAAACCTTGCGCGACACGACCGAAAGCATCAAAGGCTTCACCGCCGTGATCTTCCAGCACGAATGCGACCACCTCAACGGAATCCTCTACACCGACTATCTGGATGGCAACCAATAGCGTTTATATTCGCCATTCGTTTGATATAGAGACATTCACAATTCGGGAATAACTACTAAAAAGATATTGCTATATTCAAAAAATATAGTCATCTTTGCAAGGAAAGTCTGAATGCCGTGGATCGTTTGGAGTTCCACAACGCGATATTGGTATAGTCGTACTGATGTCGCTTTTTTGTTTTTTCAAAAATATCCACCAAAGTATAGATAGAGAACTTGGATGGGGTTCTCTCCTGAATATGTTCTCTGACTAACGTTTTACTGAACTTATATAACTTGGGAATATGATATGGTCATACGGCAAATGCTGTATGGCCTTTTTTTGTAATCAAAATTGTTACAATTATGGACACACAAACAACAAAGGAGCTATTGAATGCTCCGCAAAGAGGAGAAATCATCCTCTATCAGACTGCCGATGGCAGGACAAAGATCGATGTCAAACTTGAAAATGAGACGGTTTGGCTGACGCAGGATCAACTTGTGATTCTTTTTGAAAGAGATAGGTCTGTGATTTCCAGACATATCAGTAATATTTTCAAAGAAGGTGAACTTGATCCCAATGTGGTATGTGCAAAAATTGCAACTACCACTCCGCACGGAGCAATACCTGGCAAATGGCAAACACACGAAGTTGTTTTCTACAACCTTGATGTCATCATATCCGTAGGCTATCGTGTAAAATCACAACGTGGCACTCAATTCAGGATCTGGGCGAACTCCGTCCTAAAAGACTACCTTATCAAAGGCTACGCCGTCCGCAATGACCTTGCACAGCAGAAATACGATGATCTGAAGGCTCTTGTGGATGTGATGGGCCGCACTATGGGGTATCTTGACTCCACGGACGAAGAGCAGATCAAGAGCATATTCGATGTAGTGAAGGACTACACTTATGCTTTGGACACGCTTGATAGCTACGACTATCAGACGTTGGGAGTAAAATCAACCACAAAGGAGTGCTTTCACGCCTCTTACGAGAATGCGATGGCGGTCATCAACGACCTGAAAGTCAAGTTCGGAGGAAGCGAGCTTTTCGGACACGAAAAGGACGAATCCTTCCACAGTTCAATCGGTCAGATATACCAGACTTGGGATGGAGTTGACCTATACCCGTCAGTGGAGGAGAAAGCGGCTATGCTGTTGTATCTTGTTGTCAAGAATCATTCATTCTCCGATGGCAACAAACGCATTGCCGCCACACTGTTCCTCTGGTTTATGGAAAACAACAGGATCCTTTATGCTCCGGATGGACACAAACGTATCGCTGACAATGCCTTGGTAGCATTGACTTTGATGATCGCTGAAAGCAAGACAGATGAAATGGATACGATGGTAAAGGTTGTTGTAAACTTGATCAATGGCGACAACAAGTAAAATGAATATTCAGAGGGGAATATTACCAGATGCGGACCCTGTCCTCTGGTTTGACGTAGAGGGAGTCGGTCGGCTGGATGCCGAAGGCGTCGTAGGCGACATTCAAACCACCGTGATCGGCGATGTCTTTGATCAGTCCAGCGAGAGCCTTAACATTCTCGTCGCTGACTTTTGTCACGGTTCCCCACATAGGGTACTCAAGCGGCTGGGGGTTCAAGTCGGCCTAATGACCGGTCGCGTATTTGGCGAAGTCGTCTCCAGGACGCGCAGTGGTGTCCATGTAGGCGTAATTGATTCCGGCGGTCTTGGCCGGTTGGTTGCAGCAGGCTGACGCGATGGCCAGACAGCCGCAAAGTAACAAAAATGACTTTTTCATATTCATTGATGCAATTTGAACTTTCCAGACGCAAAGATACGGCGGAAAAGTTATTCCTTATCTATGAATATGTGGACAATGGTAGTTGATAATACTTTGAATATTAATTAAATCAGTATGGGCAAGGTGGACATCCGAAATCAGACAACCTACTTCCTGTGTCTGAAATAAAGGATATAGAACACAACCAGAGACACAACAAACGTAGCAAGTCCGATGGCGCGGTTCCAAGAGTCAGGCAGCCCGAGCCCGATCTTTGCCACGCAGATGTAGGTCGTGCAGACAGCCGTCATAAACGCCGCCGGAATCATCGTGATCAGATAAGTCAGCCCCTTCATGAACTTCACCAGATAAGCAGTCGCGGTCCACAACATAAACACGGCAAGAGTCTGGTTCGCCCATCCGAAATACCTCCAGATGACATTGAACCCGTTCTCATCGGCGATGTTGTACCAAAGCAACACCCCAGCGATCAAAAACAGCGGAATGCTGATCATAAGCCGGTTGGCGACCGGTTTCTGATTCAGATGCAGGAAATCCGCCACGATCAGGCGTGCGCTTCTGAACGCTGTGTCCCCGCTCGTGATAGGAGCGGCGACCACACCAAGGATGGCCAGAATGCCACCTAAAACGCCAAGCCAACCTTTGGAAACCTTGACAACCACATCCGGAGCCGCGGCGGAAACAGTCGCACCGACCTCAGCGGCACCACCATCAAAGAAGAACCACGATGAAACGGTCGCCCAGATCAACGCCACAATGCCCTCAGTGATCATCGCGCCGTAAAACACCGGCCTGCCAAGTCGCTCGTCAGTCAGGCACCTGGCCATCATCGGACTCTGCGTGGCGTGGAAACCGCTCACCGCGCCACAAGCGATGGTGATGAAAAGGCACGGGAATATCGGCTGGCCGCTCAGAAGCCCCTTCGACTCACCTAGATTGCCAAGCCCGTCCCAAAGCTCCGGAAGCGAAGGCCATTTGACAAACAGGCAGACCATCAGAGCCAAAGCCATAAAAATCAGCGCGAAAGCGAAAACCGGATATATCCGTCCGATGATCTTGTCGATCGGCATCAGCGTGGCAAGAAGATAATAAAGGAATATCACCCCGACCCATATCATAATCGATATGCGGCCTCCATCCCCCGCGATGTCTCCGAGAATCAACGCAGGGCTGAACACGAACACCGTTCCCACAAGCATCAGCACAATGATGGAGAACGCCAGAATGAAAGTCTTGGTGCCTTTCCCGAGATATTCCCCGACCAGGTCAGGCAGTCCCGCTCCCCCGTTCCTTATGGAGAGCATTCCGGTCATATAGTCGTGCACCGCTCCGGCGAAAATGCAGCCCAGAACAATCCACAGGTAGGCTGACGGTCCGAACTTGGCTCCCATAATGGCACCGAAGATAGGTCCCGTTCCCGCGATATTCAGAAACTGGATCATATAGACCTTCCACGCCGGCATTGGAATATAATCCACCCCGTCCGCCTTGGTGATGGCTGGTGTCTTACGGGTCGGATCCGCCCCGAACCTCCGCTCCACGAACTTACCATAAAGAATATACCCGACCACAAGGGCCGCGAGACTGATCAAAAAAGAAAACATAATCCCAGTTATTAGTGACTTTCAATAGTTGCCACAAATTTACACAATAAAACGAATATGCCGTATCAATACATTCATGAAATTTTCTTTCCGTCAATATGTCAGCCTTCCGGAAGTAGCCTGATTTTTGAATTATTCGCACCGTGACTTTTAATGAATATTATATTATGAAATTCGTGGAATATCCTGAAGATAAGAAGACTGACTCTCCAAAGGAGACGGAAGGGCAGACCCGCGGAGGATGGTTTCCAAACGGGAACATATTCTGGACTATGGTGCTGATGTTCGCCTTTCTGGCATTGATCAACACATTCCTGTTTCCGGGAAGCAGGGGCAGCAGCGTGGTCGAGACTGACTATGGGACGTTCATCTCCGACGTGGATAAAGGTTTGGTCTATGACGTTGTGATTGATGGAGATAAGGTGTTATATTCAAAGAGTGCTCCGCTCACATATCAGGAAAAACTCAAAGGGCAGAGAGACACGACCTATGTCACCGGCGCGGTCACGGATCCGGATTTCGTGAGCCGCCTGTCAACGGCCCCGAGTCCCAACAAGGACGGCAAGATCCGTTTTGTGAAGAAACTCAACCGCGAACGCTCCCCTCTTCTGGATTTCATCCTTTGGTGGGTGCTTCCGGGTATGCTGATGTACTGGCTTCTGAGCTCGGCTATGAGGCGTGTCGGCAGCAATATGGCCAAAGGTGGCGGAATGGGTAATTTTATGCAGTTCGGACAAAGTGGCGCTAAAGTCTATGCCGAGAATGACATAAAGACACGTTTCTCGGATGTCGCCGGGCAGGACGAGGCCAAGGACGGGCTTATGGAAGTCGTGGATTTCTTGCACAATCCCGCAAAATATAACGAGGTCGGTGCCCACTTGCCTAAAGGGGTCCTTCTGGTCGGGCCTCCGGGAACCGGCAAGACATTGATCGCAAGGGCCGTGGCCGGAGAAGCCGGTGTCCCGTTCTTCTCGATGTCCGGATCAGAGTTCGTCCAGATGTTCGTGGGAATGGGCGCCGCGAAGGTTCGTGACCTGTTCAGCCAGGCACAGGCAAAGGCTCCGTGCATCGTCTTTATCGATGAGATCGACGCTATCGGAAAGAGCCGTGAGAACAACATCGGAGGCGGCAACGATGAGCGTGAGCAGACTCTCAACCAATTGCTTACGGAGATGGACGGTTTTGACGGGGACAAGGGTGTGATCATCCTTGCCGCGACCAACAGGCCGGACAGTCTGGACAAGGCTCTTCTCCGTCCGGGACGCTTCGACAGGCGTGTCCAGATGGAACTTCCTGACCTGCAAGGCAGAAAGGCAATCCTTCAGGTTCATCTGAAGAATATCAAGCACGAAGACATAGATCTGGATCTCATCGGACGCGCGACTGCCGGCTCTTCGGGAGCGGAACTGGCGAACATCGTCAACGAGGCCGCTTTGAGAGCTGTGCGTCTCGGCAAGAAAGCCGCCACGACCGAAGATCTTGAGGAAAGTGTCGAGGTCGTTATGGCCGGCGAGCAGAGAAAGAACGCCGTTATCTCAGCCGAAGAGAAAAAGATCATCGCCTACCACGAGATCGGACACGCTATGGTGGCCGCCGCGCAGAGCAATTCCGCCCCGGTTCAGAAAATAACGATCATTCCGAGAACTTCCGGAGCGCTCGGCTACACGATGCAGGTGGACGAGGGCGAGAAGTTCCTCTACAGCAAGGAATATCTTCTTAACCGTCTCGCCACCCTGACCGGTGGACGTGTCGCGGAGGAGATCATCTGCCACACCTGCACGACCGGAGCGTCGAACGACATCGAAAAGGCCACACAGATGGCCAGGGCTATGATCACGACCTACGGAATGAGCGACAAGTACGGAATGATGGCCCTTGAGACCAAAGGCAACTCCTACCTTGGCGGATCATCTCAGTTGGCCTGCTCGGACGAGACTGCCGCTGACATCGACACCGAAGTCCGCGAGATGATCGCCGCCGCCAAGAAAAAAGCCACCGACATTATCACCGCCAACATCGACAAGATGCACAAAAGCGCGCGGTACCTCCTCGAAAAAGAGACCATCACCGGTGAAGAGTTTATGAATATCTTCAACGGAGCGTAGTCCCTGGCATTTAATGCGCGGATTCGACTGCAAACACGACAGATTATCAGTCCAGAAGCAGGAATCCGGCCCAGTAGTAAGGATCCGGATAACGCTGCCGTACGGTTTGGCGGGCTTTACGGAATGCATCATGGATGTCGCAGCCGTTGCGTACTACAGCCTTGTAGAACTCAGCCATAAAAAGCGAGGAAGCTACGTCGCTGGCCTCACCGACGTTGACAAGAAGGTAGCGGACACCAGCTTTCCTGAACGCCCCCTGGAGGCCATAGATTCCTTCCGGAGTCGCATGACCGAGGCCAGTCTCGCAAGCGGACAAGTTCTGTTCCTTGTCGCGACTCAGCCGCGGAAAGTTTCCGTTCTTGTGTCAGCGGTTCATCCACGTCCAATCCTTCGGATCGTCGCTTATATTGACGGACGAGACGAGGTTAAACTATCAGCGAGTGTGAAAAATATTTATGATGGTTCGAGAAAGGGGCAACGTCAATCCTCCTCGATGATGTTCTCTGGCTCCCAGATGCTGTCCATAATGTCCAGAGCGACGGTGATTCCGGACTCTGCCGCCGAGGAGAGGAGGTCGTAATAAAGGGTCTTGTCATCAACGAACTCTTCGGGGTCGTTGTTTGTGGCGGCGGCAGCGATCCATTCCCAGGCATATTCATTTTCGGGAGCGAGGGCGCCTTTGCCTATTCCTTCCAGAAGGATATTCTTGTATAGTCCCATACGGGTGATCAGGCCGGTGTTCCAATCATTGCTTGCAGCCAGCAGAGCCTTCATCGGGTACAGTTCGATGTCGCCGTCCGCAATGGCCGCGTTGATTTGTTCGAGTACTTTCCGCTCGGATTCTGTTGTGGAACTGAAATCGCCATCGCCGTGCTTCTTCGCGATGCTTTCCAATAGGTCAAATGTGGAATCAGGCAGCATATCAAGTGGTAAACATTTTTGTTATACGAATAAACATATTTGTTTTATTGACTGCAAGCATTGACTTTACCGCACTCTAGAAAAGAATGAGAGGAAATAGAGACTTTAATGGGCCTGTAGTCTTTCGCGGTGGCCGTGAACGGGTTCCGCACAAAGGTTTGAGGGTTCATCGCGATGAGCGGAAACCAGCTTCCCTGAATCTGTATCATCAAAGAATGGCCTGGAAGGAAGTAATGATCTATATCGCACATCGTGAAGTCCACGCTGACGACTTTTCCTGCCTTAACAGCCTTTGCCTTGCTGAATCCGTCACGGTAACGGAGCGGCATCACATCACCTCTGACAAGCATCTGATAACCATCGGGGCGGACATCAATCAACTTGACGACAATGTCCGCATCCATATTCTTTGAATATGCCCCGTCCGGTAGGTCGAGCCTCAATTCCATGTGCGCCTTTACCGGACCTGCAAGGTGCAACGTGTCTGAAAGTACATTTCCTGAATATGTAAGGACATCCTCCCGTGCTGACGCGAAACTCTGATCGGCCGTCATGTAGGCGCGGTCACGTCCATTGGATTTTACATCCATATACGGGACAGGGTTCGTTGGATCTGACGTGAATGTCCTGAAAGCCAGCACGTCAGGCAATCCTGACATATTCAAGGAATCAGCACCTGAAAAGAATATTCTGATAGGCTCCGCATCTGACGGAGGCCATGAGGAATATGTCTTCCAAAGTGTCGAGGATGGTACACCTTCCATTTTTGATTTCAGAGTCTCACCGGATGGTAGAATATTCACCCTCGCAGGCATATTCCCTTTTCCTTCAAGGTAATATGTAAAGAAAGGATACTCAATGTCATCCAAGTAATATTCCCCGGACGCCTCTCCGAACCACGCTCCGGAAAGGTGATTCGCCTTGCGGTTCTTCCATCCCCCGTGGTACCACGGCCCCACGGCCAGATAAAGGTTGCATTCCGGAGACAATCCGCGGATCTCGTTGTAGGTCTCGAACGCGCCGTAGCAGTCCTCGGCATCGTAGAAACCACCGGTGACAAGAACCGCAGGCTTGATGTCCTTCAGATGCCGGCCGGGATTCCGGTCTTTCCAGAATCTGTCGTAATCCGGATGTGAGACCATGCTGTTCCAGAACGCCAAGGTGTCGCCGAAGTACGCCGAAAGGTCGGCCATCGGCCTGCCAAGGAAATATTCATAGAGATCGGTGTCGATATTCACCAATTTAGACAGGCCTTTAGTCGAAGGTGCTTTCCGCGTTCTGTACATCGACGAGCCGAAACGGTAGCAGTCCGCAAGGCAGAGCGCGCCATTGTGGTGGGCGTCATCCCCCATGAACCAGTCTGTCACAGGGGCTTGCGGTGAGACAGCCTTGATCGCGGGATGGCGGGAAAGGGCAGCCATCGTGGCGTAGAAGCCAGGATACGAGGTTCCTTTCACACCGATGTTTCCGTTGTTGTCAGTGTTGGCAAGGAGCCATTCTACCGTGTCGTAAGTGTCCGTGGCTTCGTCAACAATGCACCCTTTCGCCGTACCCCCAGCCATGCCGCTGAGATGCGGACGGATGTTCTCGAAATCTCCTTCACTCAAGAAGGTGCCACGGACGTTCTGCAAGACAATAACATAGCCATCCGCGGCGTAGTTGAGCAAGTCATCCCAGATGCCGGATGAATATGTCTGTTTGCCTGGCAGAGGTTCCTCCCCCGCCTCAAATCCGTAAGGTTTGAGCGAATAGGGAGTGCGGACAAGCATCACTGGTTTGGCATCGACCGCCGAGACAGGTTCATAGACAGCGGTGTAGAGTCTGACCCCATCCCGCATCGGGATCATCACCTCTCTTTTTGTGTAATTGTCTTTAAGCCATTTCACCGTGACGTTCTTTCCGTTCTGGGCCATGAGGCTGACAGAAAACGTCACAAACAGAAGCAAGGAGAGAAATCTTCTCATCTTTCAATTGTTATTTAACCCGTATCCTCTTCCCAATGCGAAGTGTGGTTTTCACTGACATCCCGTTGAGCCTGCATAACGCAGAGACCGAGGTCTTGTACCTTAACGCGATTGACGAAAGAGTGTCGCCGGACTTGATTGTGTGGTATTTCGCCTCCGGAGCAGGTGTGTCATTCTCCACCAACGCCTGCCGAGGAGGATCCGTCCTGGACGGAATGCGATGCGACACATGCTTGATCGCTGACCAAGTGCCGGACGGAGAGAGGACAATGCTGGCTGTGTCCTTAGGGACGTTCAGAGATCCATCGTCCCCGATGACCATCCAACGCCCGTCCGCCATAAGCAGGACACGCATGTCACCTTCCTGCAGCCGCAAGGTGTCCCTGACATCAATGACCGTGTTTTCAGGCAAGGCTTCCACCACCTTCTCATCTTTATGGCTTACAAAATCAGGAAGGATTCTTCTCGCTCCAAGGAACCTGGATGAGTAATATTTCTCAGTGATGTGCGAGATCTGAATCCCACCTTTCACCGCCGCATGGATGAAAGTGAAATCCCTGCCCGAACTGTCAAGCTCTATGAATATCCCGATGTGGCCGACCCTGCTGGCGTTGCGTCGCGCCGCGAACACTACCAGATCTCCTTTTTGAAAGTTGGACCACGAGCCGCTCACTTCCCTTCCTTGCTTTGATTGGCCTACGGAAGAACGCTCCAGGTCATAGCCGAACTTCTTGTACAAATACTTTGTGAATCCAGTACAATCGAAGGCCCTCGGTCCGCTGCCGCCATAGCGGTATGGTGTGCCAATCATCTTCATTCCTTCCTCCACGAGGATGTCCGCCAGTTTTTCAGTTGACACCGTGATCGAATCCTCGACCTCGAACATGACGTTATGGGCATTGGCCGCGACCGAGATCATCACGGCGATCGCCACAAGCACTGTTCTTATTGCGTTTCTCATTTATATTCAATTCTGTATATGTCCACAGCATTGCCACCGTCACTGCTGTTGCCCTGGGAGGTCGAGAAAAGATAGTGCCCGTCCCGCGTTATCGCCAACCCGACAGGATACGAATCCGCGCGGACGGATCCGATCATGGACATGGTCTTTGTCTCCACAACAGCGATTCTGCTGGAAAAATTGCATGCCGCGAAGATGAACCGTCCGTCTGGCGAAGCTACTATCGTTCTCGCGCCCGGAAACACCTTGCAGCTTTCCCAACCGTTGATTCTGGCGGTTTCCCTTTTCCCATCAAGTTCAGCTATGGCCGAATAGACACTTGTCATTTCTGCCCTTTGGACATAGCCTGCGGTGTTGATGCTTGCATAAAGGTAGCCATCCTTGCAAATTAAATGCCTGACGTTCGGCTTCAAGCCTACAATCCTCCCCAGATACGAAGAGGCCTCAAGATCTATCACGGCGATTCCACCGGCACCGCCCATACAACCGACCAGAAGATACCTGTTGTCAGGTGTGAACAGGGTTCCCCTCAGGCAGTGCCCGCTGCCATTGTCCCTGTTGACCGGCTCTGTCCTGCTATAATCAAGGGATAATTTACTACCGATCACATAGTTGGAGATGTAATGCCAATCCTCAGGCCTGTCACTTGAGATGTCCATGACACCGACCGTGTTGTCTCCCCAATGAGTGACCGCCAATCTCGTTTCGTCATCCGACACGGCGATCATCTTAGGGAGCGGCCCAGTCTCGAACATCCGGATAATCGTGTCCCTTTCCGTGTCCAAGACGGCGACAGCGGAAGGTTCTTGCGCATTGATGTCGTAACTTCTTCGGTAATAGGTTATCCACAAATATTTACCTTTGTGGGAGAAAGCCGATTCGACTGGTTTCCCCGAGAATGTCCGAGGATTCCTGCGCTTGTCCTTGAATGTGTAATAGCCGCTTTCATCAGCCCACAACTCCTTGTCCGAACCATCAAACCGATGATGGACAGTTTTGATTTTCTTTCCGGTAGGAACCTCAAAGACAACAGTCCTCATGCCCTCCAGAGAATTGACGTAGAACTTAGAGCCATCAGGATGGATGGTCACCGATTTCGGAGAGCGGATGTCTGTGTCACGCGTCTTATGGTCAGAACAATAATTCTGTCTTTTCTGGACCAAAGTCACTTTAATATCCTTTGTTTCAAGGCATTCAGACAAACATGCCGGATGCGTGACACCGTCCCCGCAAATGGCGGGAACAACATGCATCAATAAAACACCGGCGAGCGTTAATGCATAATGAGTGTGCTTTTCAATCATCAGCAGGTAGAATAGGTTCTAATTATGTGTCATTAAAATTATTCGCAATATATGAAAAATAAGTAAAACCTCAGCATAAATATTCAAAATATTGCCGTAGTTTTGCAAAATCCAAACATTGAGAAAAATTCACTATTATGTTTTTGATACAGTTGATGATAGTGCTTCTGGCACTTTATGTCGGCTCACGGTACGGAAGCCTGGCATTGGGAGCGATTTCCGGAACAGGCCTCGCCGCAAGCGCATGCTCCTATAAAAGAGGCTTGGACCTTGGCAAGGACCCTGCGTTCCAGGCAAGGCTGAAAGACCCGGAGATGTATGAATATATGTACGGTAGCACAGCGACATCCCTCGGAAAGGAAATCTCCGCGTCAGCGAAACGCGCGGTTTATATATTCCTTGCCTCAATCGCCGTCATCGTGCTGTTCGCGTCATGCCAAAGGTTGCTCCCTTCCTACGAGGACGGCAGCCGGTTGAAAATGAATATAGTCATTCAGATTGTGATGCTTACAGCCGCCGCGCTGATGGTCATAGTCAGCAAGGCTTCACCGAAAAAGGCTGTAGCCGGTTCGGTTCTGATCAATTCACAAGGTGCGGTGGTCGTGGCGATGCTGCCGCTGGCATATTCATTGGGCATCCCGGGACCTGTGCTTTTGGGTGTACTGCCAAGCGTCTATGGCTATTTCTTCATACCGAACTATCCTTCGGACATCGCTACGGTCAACTTCGACCGCAGCGGAACGACCGTGATCGGGAAATATCTTCTGAACCACAGCTTTATGATGCCGGGACTGGTCAGTGTGGCAGTGTCCACAATCGTGGCCTGCATTATTTCCAGTTTGATCTTTTAAATGAATCTGCCGGTGGCGCTGTCCTTTGCCTTGCGGATTTGATCCGGGCTACCGGTCGCGACAATACGGCCACCTTCGGCACCACCTCCTGGACCCATGTCGATGATGTAGTCGGCGTTGCGGATGACATCCAGATCGTGCTCGATGACTATGACGGTGGCTCCGTGATCGATAAGGCTCTGGAACACTTTCAGTAGCGTCAGGACATCGGACGGGTGAAGGCCTATGGTCGGTTCGTCGAACACAAAGACAGAGTCGCTCTGTCCCCTGCCCATCTCGCTGGCCAGTTTAAGTCGCTGGGCCTCACCTCCGGACAGGCTCGGGGTCTCTTCTCCCAATGTCAGATAGCCAAGGCCGAGATCACGCAGGACTCTGAGACGCTGACTGATGAGTTTCAAATCAGCGCAAGCGTCAAGGGCGGAATTGATGTCCATATCCATCAGCTCCGGAAGCGAATGGAACTCTCCTGCCGCATTCTCCCTCCGGATGCTTCCCGCCGCTTTTGAATATCTTGACCCACGGCAGTCGGGGCACGGAATGTCCACATCCGGAAGGAACTGCACGTCAAGGCTTATCACACCCGTGCCGTCACAGGTCGGGCAACGGAGCTTGCCGGTATTGTAGGAGAAATCCCCGTCCTTGTAGCCGTGCTTTTTCGCGTCCGGAGTCTTGGCGAAGACTTTCCTTAACTCATCGTGCACGTTGGCATAAGTCGCCACCGTAGAGCGAACGTTAATGCCTATCGGTGAAGCATCTATGAGTTTCACCTGACGTATTCCTTCAGCGTCTATTGACTTCACGTGGCATGGCAGATCGTGCCCTGCCATCTTCGCCTGAAGCGCTGGAATAAGACTTTCAAGCACCATCGTGGTCTTGCCGGAGCCGGATACACCTGTGACAACCGTCAGCCTCCCTTTCGGGATCTCCACCTTCAGCGGCTTGACCGTGTGGATAGCATCAGTTGTCATCGTTATCTTGCCATCAATGAATATGTCAGAGTCTTTTATCTGTTGTCTTACCTTAAGAGGATTCTTGCCAGAAAGGAAAGGACCTATCTTTGAATATTCATTGGCCTCGATGTCGCCGATCGTGCCCTGAGCTATCACTGTACCGCCGCTTGAGCCGGCACCGGGCCCCATCTCGATCATCCAGTCGGATTTCGTGAGGATCTGCGTGTCGTGATCCACCAGAATGACGGAGTTTCCATCCGCTATCAAGTCCTCCATCACGCCGCAGAGGCCAATTATATTCGATGGATGCAGACCGATTGAAGGTTCATCGAGAACATACAGGACTCCCGTCGTACGGTTTCTTACGGCTCTGGCCAGCTGCATTCTCTGACGTTCTCCGGTCGATAGAGTAGCCGCTGAGCGGTCCAGTGAAAGATAGCCTATTCCCAAGTCCATCAGTCGTTTGGCCGTGTCCAAGAACGATTCGCAGATGCTTTCTGCCATTGGTCGCATCTCCTCCGGAAGCGAAGCCGGAACGCCTTTGACCCATTCCACAATCTCGGTTAGGGTCATCGTGCAGGCCTCAGCCAATGATATTCCTCTAAGCTTCGGTGCCCTTGCCGCATCGGAAAGCCTTGTGCCTCCGCAGTCCGGGCAAACGTCAAGCCTCAGGAACTTCTCCACACGCTTCATTCCCTTCTCGTCCTTGACCTTGGCAAGTGCGTTCTCCACCGTGTAGGTCGCGTTATAGAATGTGAAATCCAGTTCGGCGGCGTCATTGGAGTTCTTCGCCTTGTAGAGAATGTGTTTTTTCTCCGCCGGACCGTGAAGGACGATGTCTTTTTCCTTGTCAGTCAGATCCTTGAACGGGACATCTGTGCGCACCCCCATCGCTCGGCAGACATCTTTCATCAGAGACCACATCAGCGTGTTCCAAGGAGCCACAGCCCCTTCGTCAATCGTGAGGTTCTCGTCCGGGACAAGCGTGGATTCATCCACAGTTCGTACTGTTCCGGTTCCGTCGCATTTACGGCACGCTCCTTGGCTGTTGAACGACAGTTCCTCAGCCGATGGCGCGTAGAAATGCTCTCCGCACGCAGGGCAGACAAGCTCCTTTCCAGCCGCCACCAGCAAAGATGGCTCGACATAGTGACCGTTCGGACATCTGTGACTCGCCAGTCTTGAGAACATAAGCCTAAGGCTGTTAAGAAGTTCCGTGCCTGTACCGAAAGTACTGCGTATGCCCGGAATCCCCGGTCTCTGATGAAGCGCGAGAGCCGCAGGGACATATAGCACCTCATCCACGTCAGCCTTCGCCGCCTGCGTCATCCTCCTTCTTGTGTAAGTCGAAAGAGACTCAAGGTAACGTCTTGATCCTTCTGAATATAGCACCCCAAGCGCCAGCGAGGACTTCCCGGACCCGGACACCCCGGCGATCCCTACGATCTTCCCCAGCGGAATGTCCACATCCACATTTTTCAGGTTGTGCACCCTCGCGCCACGCACCAAAATCCTGTCCGGTTGATTCTTATTCATTGTCAATAAACATCTTAGTAAGTTCCTCAAAAGAGTCAAGGCGGGTGATGTTCGGATGCTCAAACTCCTCCGTCACCTCGTGCCTCCACATAGTGTGGAAAGGAATATGTATGCCGTAGCCCCCGATCTCGATTATCGGCTGGATGTCGGACTTGAAGGAGTTACCGACCACAGCGATCTGTGACGGTGCGACCTGCTCCACATTGCAGATGTCAAGATATTCCTTGATTCCCTTTTTGGTGACGACGATAACCCGGTAGAAGTATTTGTCAAGCCCAGAGCGTTTGATTTTGTTCTGCTGATCCAGCATATCCCCTTTTGTCATCAGTATCAAGCGGTAACGACCGGTCTTGTCCAGAGCGTCAAGCGTCCGCGCCACCCCCGGAAGCGGTGTCGCAGGAAGGCTGAGCAATGACTTCGCGCTCGATAATATTCGTGAAAGATTCTCGCCCGGCACCTTGCTGTCAGACACCCTCAAAGCCGTCTCCATCATCGAGATGCAGACCGCCTTCGCACCATAGCCCAGAATCGGCATATTCGCCGATTCAGTCTTGTATAGCTCCTCAGACAGTTCCTCCGCCGTCCCATATTCCTTCAACTCCTCCGTGAACACGTCCTCCGCCCTGTCAAAGTACGTCTGGCTGTCCCACAGTGTGTCGTCCGCATCGAAGATTATCACCTTGACCTTATCTTTCATCATTCATCATATTTTAGGTTCAAAATTAGCGAAAAGAATCCTAACCGCAATCTACCTGTAATCCGATTCCGCCCAGAGATTCCAAGGCTTTTCAGGAACATAGTACTCTTTGATGCCGTAGTCGATGTTGGCCTTGTGGGCCTGGCTCAACTGGTGACGGCGGTGGATGCGGTACGTCCTTCCGTCTTTGATGAAGTAAGCACCCGTCTGGTGGAAACGGAACGGAACCTCTTTGGCGACGCATTGCGAACGCAGATTCAGAATCCAATCGAAATCACAAGGCCTCGCCCCCACTCCGGACTCTCCGCTCACACTTACCTCCTCGATCGTGTCATCCAGCCATCGTGAGATGTCCATCCGCTCAAGCATCGGCGCCACAATGATCGACTTATGCCTTATCGGAAGTTCCTTGAATATGGGAAGCCGACGCTCGGCCATAGCCTGGTTCTCCACCGTGCAGCCGACGATGACATTGTCATAGCCGTCGCCCCAGTCCGGAGGCAGACACCGTTCCAGACGGTCAATCCGTTTTGTAAAGAAATAGAACATACAGTCGCTCCGAAAGCGCATCATTTCCCAACATTCCGGCCTCCACGGATCCGCGTCCTCCAGCAGAAAATCCGAAGTGAAGCACGTGAAGACAATCTTGCCGGAAGGAATCTTGAAAGTCTTGTCCCGCTTTCTTTTGACCGGCAGATTGAACGCCGCCGTCTTGCGCGCGAGGTTGCTTGCGATCTCGCTCCCGTACATCTCATCCTGCCGATAGACATAACAGAACCTGCAGCCCGGACTCACCTTAGTGCACCCGTGCCACGGATTCCAATCCGCGAATATGCTCCACTCCTCCGCCATTAATGAATATACCTGTTTGGCAGCATCGCTTGTTTCAAAACTCTCGTCATTCACGCAAACGACCAGAAGTCCGTAGAGGCTTACACGCTGGCAATAAAGGCATTACCACAGGCTCATCCTTGCGATGATGCCTCCAACAAGGCCGGTTGTTGAACGCATCAAGGCAACGGTCAGGCCTTCCTTCCGGTGTCCCAGCGATGATGCCGACAACAAAAATCGGTCGCTGAGCCAGTCGAAGCGACTCCTATGGACAACAAAGATTATCATCCCTCAAGGTGTCGTGGCATCCAATCGTTTATAAATCAATAAAATAAACCAGTTGCTTTAGTACAGCCCGACTAAAGGCAAAGGCTTTAATCACTGTTTTCCAACCACTTGCCTTACACGCCCAATCAATATATTTGTCGATAACCGTGGAAATATGCCAAGAATCCGTACATTTCCACAGGTTATCATACATTTTCTTGTTCTACAATTTAACGTTATTTTTACACTACAACCAACGAATCGCCACCAAAAGTACAATGGGTGCTATCGCCATAACAAAACCTGTCCACCTACAAAGAAAAGCTTTGAAGATCCAATATTTCATCCGGCCTTTTCTGTACAAAAGAATCATCCAGACTAAAAACCAGATGAATGATGCGCTCATTATGAAGAACATACAATAGAGAAAGGACACATTAAAATACGGAACTATGCACTTTAGGCTTGTGCCTAATAATGGACACCATTTTACATTGTCTTACCATTGCTGTCCACTTTTTAGTGGACAGCAACGTATTAGCGTCATATACAGAGCAAAGAAACTGTTTTATTATCAATTTTTGGTTCCACTTTGTTTGATAGTTACAGGGATGCAAACATCATTATAATTTTTGAAGATAATATCACCTTCACGATTGTTTACATTATTATTTGCATCGACCCTAAATGTGTAAACATCAATCTTCCCATTTATAACTTTCTCAACCAGCTTCACCCAATCAGGTTGGGAAATAATCCAATAACTAATATTATGTGTAATTTCGATTTTAATGTCTTCTTCCGTTGAAGGCAAATTAAACTCGCATTTGTCTATCGTGAATATAGATTCAGCGTATTTTTGCACAATACTAACCGTAGCAATTATTCCATCAGTGGTTCTTACTGTAATTTTTGCAAATCGCACTTCATTACGGAAATTTTCTTCTGCTTTTACAATAATTATAGCATCACCTTGACCTTCGCCTGTTCCTACTTTTACCCAATCTGCGGAAGATAGGATTTTCCAAGAAGATGTTGATTTAACCGAAAACTCTTTGGTCTCACTTTTAGCATCAAAATATAATGTACTAGGACTAACAGAAAGCGAAGGAATCATTCCTTCCTGTTTAATCTTCACCGATACGATATCATCGTAGCTACTACGGAATATAATTTCCCCCTCTCGTTCATTTGTATCATAATTTGCATCAACTCTAAATATGTAAGTATCAATATTTGACTTATCATTTTTTCCCTCTTGACTCATCCAATCTGGCTTAGATACGATATAGTAGTTAGTATTATGCGTTACCTTGACTTCTATTTTTTCTCCTTTTGCTGAAATACAAAATTCATCGGGTTGGACTAAAAATAATTGCACGTTTCCTTCTTGTTTTATAGTCATAGAAATACTATAATCGTTATTATTGCGAAATATAATTACTCCCTCTCGTTCATTTGTATCATAATTTACATCGACCATAAATGTATAAATATCAACGTTTCCTATAGTCAATTTATTGATTTGAGACACCCAATCAGGTTGGGATGTTATTGCATAATCAATGTTATGGGTTACTGATACAAAAATCTTTTCACCATTAGCGGTTGTATTAACATAGGACTTATCAATAAAGAATACTATATCATTTCCTTTTTGCTGAATTGCAATGGTTTCACTTAATTTATTATCAGAAGTAACAATTGTGATGTATCCTGTTCGGGTTGTATAGGATTTATTCTCCTGGATATAAAGATGTACTTCATTTTTCCCTTCATAGCCAACAGGCGAACTCATAAACGAAATCCAATTGTCAGACAATGTTGCCATCCATGGAACATTAGCATTAAATGAAAATACTACATCAGAACCAGTACTTTCAACGGAAATACCATAACTTAAAAGATCTTTGGGAAGATCAAGGCTAGGAACAATACTTTTTTCTTTGTTTTCACAGCCAAACAAAACAGTTATGAAAACAAGAAAAAGTACAATAACTTCATATTTCTTTTTCATAATACAAAATGTTTTTGTAAACATAATAGGCTAATTAATTAGGGATCTTGTCAAGAGTAATTGATGTTACTGCCACAATTTTAGTCGAAACCTTTACTGTACAAGTCGAAGACTTTCCTCCGGCACTGGCGGTGATTGTGGCAGAGCCTTCTTTAATAGCGGTCACTGTACCAGAATTCACGCTTGCAACCGATGCGTTTGATGAAGCCCAAATTATACCGTCATATTCAGCGTCTTTAGGTAGGACTGTTGCGACAAGGTTAATAGTCTCGCCTTCAAACATTTCAATTGTCGCCGTATTCAGCGATACAGACGATACTTCAACCGGAGCCTCTTTTTTGGTGCAGCCTATAAGTACGAGTAGGGAAGCCACCACAATTTTGATTTGTTTAAGCATTGTGTATTTCATAATTTGTTTTCATCTTGTTTACAGACACATCATTATACACCATTAATTGATATTTTTGAGTCTGTTCTCATTGCCTATTATTCCTTAACACACCGAACAGATAAACCTAATCCATCATTCGATTGGTAAACCCCGACTGATTGACTATCAAAAAACAAAGCAAGTCCCTCTCGGCTCGACAGATAATAGCCATAGTTGTCCTTTTGTTGAATTGGGTATGCATCAGAGATTTCAAAACCAGCGGCGGGTAAAAACAAGTGTTGCCCGTTACTCTTGAATTTGCGCCCTTTCACACCGTTTACCGTAGCCATTTCTGACGAGGTTTGAATCAACTTGGACAATTCGTCCCAAGAAGGTAACCTCCATCTCTTCGGGCAATTATTAAATGGTTGACTATACAGATAATACTTCCCGTAAGTTCCATCTACATTATCTGTCATTCCGCAATTGACTGGGGCCCAAACTATATTATTAAATAATATACCTACACCTCTATCTATTCCATTTTCGTCTATATAATTGTTGGATGTAGTCGCCTTCATTACCTTGACACGGCAAGTCGCAAGTTTATTCTCCGCGAATGCTGTGACATCCGCATATCCCTCACCCATTGCATAGACCTGCCCGTCGTCACTTACATCAGCCACCTTAGAATCGGAGGATAACCACTTTACTTTTTTAGTGGTTGCATTTGACGGAATAATTGTTGCCTTAAGTGACAACAAGTCTCCTTCTGTGAGTGTGATCTCCGAATTTTCAAGCACAACAGACTCAACCGGGACATATTGTTCCGAACGTCTAACACAACGTACAGAACAAGAATTCACAGAAGACATCATCGATGTACGAACATCTGTATAACTAAACTCCAAATCCCAAAATACCGACATAATAGCTCCTGAACAGGACCAATAAACACCTCTTTCAAATTCATCGTATATCTGTCCATTCTCATCCTTATATCCGGCCGCGGGCAAAAAAACAGACTGAGAAGATGACGAATATTCAGATTTTCCGGAAAATGATCGTCCTATGACACCTTTATATTGTTTCATTCCAGAATAGTGTTTTGACAAAGACTTCAGCTGTTCCACATCAGGTAGCCACCAACCATCCGGACACGCTTTAAAAGCTTGGGACAAAGTATACAAAGAACCATAAGCGTTCTCACCCATACCTCTGAATCCGCAATTATATGGCGCCCACACAACGCCATCAATATCA
>ENA-OZWP01000152-OZWP01000152.1-human-gut-metagenome-genome-assembly--contig:-NODE-152-length-20872-cov-8.077052_pt1 | contig 20872 bp, 16 predicted proteins | sample MGYA00243535_ERZ654081 | MGnify/ENA primary metagenome ERZ654081 (study PRJEB26926, sample SAMN06165119) | human gut metagenome | biome: ENVO:00009003; feature: ENVO:2100002; material: ENVO:00002003...
TGGGCTCGGAGATGTGTATAAGAGACAGTCAATAAAGATAATCAATAACTACAACCAATAGATACACATAGAAAAACAACAAAATATGAAATCTTCAATAGAAAATCTTTATTCTCTCGATGGCAGAGTGCCTGTAGGCAAAGCATTGCCATTCGGTCTTCAGCACATCCTTGCGATGTTTGTTAGCAACATCACCCCAATCATGATTCTATCGAGCGCCATTGGCCTCGATAGTGCTGTTAGCGCTATGCTGATACAAAACTGTATGATTATAGCAGGTATCGGCACATTGGTACAGCTATATCCAATATGGCGCATAGGCTCACGCTTACCTATTGTAATGGGAATCTCGTTCACCTTCCTCTCGCTATCCATAAGCATAGCCAGCGCATATGGCATGGGCACGCTGATAGGAGCCGTCATTATTGGTGGTTTGATAGAAGGTGTGCTCGGACTCTTTGCCAAATATTGGGTTAAGCTTATTCCACATGTTGTAGCAGCAACGGTGGTAACAGCCATCGGCTTTTCGCTACTTCCTATTGGGGCCAACTCTTTTGCTGGCGGTCAAGGCGCACCCGACTTCGGTAGCCTCAACAACTGGATTGTAGGCACCACCACCCTATTGGTATGCCTCCTATGCCAAGTCTTTGCCAAAGGTTTCCGTCGCTCGCTCTCCGTTCTCGTTGGTCTTATCGTAGGCTACATCCTTGCTTGCGCCATGGGAATGGTAAACTTCAGCGGCATAGCAGAACAACCAGCAATAGCATTGCCAACATTGTTGCCGTTCACTCCAGAGTTTAATATTGGTGCCATACTTTCGGTTGCAGCCGTTTATCTTGTATCAGCAACAGAAACTATTGGCGACACATCAGCACTTTGCAATAGCGCTTTAGGCAGAAACCCTCATAAAACAGAAATGGGAAAAGCCATCAGCTGCGATGGTTTCGTGAGTAGCTTATCAGGAATCTTTGGTTGTACTCCTATCACCTCGTTTAGTCAGAACGTAGGACTTGCAGCCATGTCGAAAGTTGTAAACCGTTTCACTATTGGCATTGGAGCAATAATAATGATTATTGGTGGCGTATTTCCTGTTATCGGCTATGCGCTAACGACGATTCCTCAGGCTGTACTTGGCGGATGCACCATAATGATGTTTGGCAGCATTCTCTATGCAGGCTTCGGCATGATGGCTCGTAGCGGATTCTCTCAGCGCAATATGATCATCGTGAGTCTTTCGCTCAGCGTAGGTCTTGGTTTCACCCAAGCCACAGGCATGTTCAACATCTTCCCCGAGATTGTTCGTACCGTCTTTGCCGACAACTGCGTAGCCGTAGTATTCCTCTTAGCAGTAGTGCTCAATCTACTCTTGCCAAAGAAAGATTTGGAGTAATCAACAAATAACAATAATACCGACAATTAAAAACAAATCCTTGCTTATACAATAGCGAAAAGCGTATAAGAAGACAAAAAATAAATCGTGTGTACACGCTGTCGACAATATATTGCGACAAACGATGTACACACGATATTTTTTATATTTATCGTTAGGCTCCACCTTATTATATATATATAAGTGGTGAGCCTAACGGATTATTTCTATTTAGGAATTATTCCCAAATATTAAACGGCTTAGAGTAGCCTTCTGCCTCATGTCCAGGCTGTTCTAAGTCAGGAGTTTCTCCCTTAGTGGTACCAAGAGTAGGAAGACCTTCACCTCCACTAAATGATGGAGATGCAGCCATCAAGTTAGTAAGTTCTATCTTTTCTACTGTGATTGTTGGAACAATATATTTTTTCATTGTTATAAGTTTTTTATTTGTTATTACTTCTTAATGATTTTCTTACCATTCTTGATTATCAATCCCTTATAGCTATTAGCTACACGCTGACCAGCGATATTGTAGGTTTCACCCTCGATGTTGCCATTTACGGTATTGAGCTTCAAACCTGTGGTCTGACCATCGATAACGAGGTTCAACTGCTTGGCAGCTGCAGGTGTTTTAGCCTTGATATAAGCACGGAAAGCCTTAATCTTGTATTTATCGCCAGTCTCTGTCTTCCACCACTTGTCTGCATAGAGCATATAGTCGTCGTTAACGAGATTGCATGGCTTATAGCTACCTACGAAGCTATAGTTTGTACCATCAGCCTTAGGATCAGCTACTACGATAGATACGCCATTGAATGTATAAGTATTCTCAGCATTAACAGCAGCTGGCATAATCAAAACAGGCACATTAGCCTTAATGCCATTGGTAGAAGTTGTGAAATTGATATTTACATCCTCTGCATTGCTATATTCTACGACCTTTGCGTCATTACCAAATTTAGCCTTTACATCTTCTGCTGATACTGCGAATGGCAATACCAATGTGTTCCACTTGTTAGCAACAAATGTGCGCTTCAAAGTAACATCAGCAGCCTCCTTAGCCTCAACAGCATTGTTAACAGCTTCATCAAGAGTTACAGCATCGAGGTCACCAAGGCGAACGAGACGGAAGTTGTTGAAGCTAAACCATGCATGGCTTTTATTTGTCTTACCTTCAATCCTTATATTTAGATTTCCACTATTATCTACTATAGTTTCTATAGAATAATCATCCCAATTGTTTCCAAATATATTATTAGGAGTCTGAATAGGAAGATTAATAGAATTAGAGCCTGCTGTCAATGTAAGGTTATTTAATGAAGCCTCGCCGCGAGCAGCTACTGTCAAAAGATATTTTCCAGACTTTAAGCCAGATGCGTTTTGCGTCATTTGAGCTTTCAAATTATCACTACCCCAAAAAGTACCATTTGTATCATAATATTTATTCGTCATATTTCCCTCAGAATCCGTAGCACCTTGACCCGAATTTATACCAAGTTCTGCATAAGAAACACCAGGCATGTTTTCACCAGCAACTGTCACCTGCAAATTAGATGTACAATCCACAGCGCCCTTTACACCTTCAGCCATACCATTGCTCTCTACGTAAGCACGGCGAGCAGAGATAATAGCATTAGCCTTAGTTTCAGCATCTGCTGCAGATTTAGCAGTTGTCTCCTTTAATGTAGTGAATGCTGTGTACTTATCCTTTGATGCATAAGCAAGTTCTTTCTGCTCAAGTTTCTTTGCATCTACGAGAGCCTGATATTTAGGTTGTGCAGCAGTGAAAGCTGTTGTGCATTCTTGGATTTTTTTTGTTGCTGCATCTATAGTTTCCTTTGTTGTGCCCTTATCAGCACTTATAGCTGCATTAAGATTAGTAAGTTCCTCACCTGTAACAACTTTATTTACTTCTACGGCAAGAGCGGCTTTGGCATCATCAACAGCTTGATTGTAAGCTGCACTACTTGCAGCAACAGAAGGCTTTGCCATTACTGTATAGTCGCCAAAACTTGCCCAATTGTGTATTACATCAGCTCCAGCTTCAATATCAAATGTAATCTCTGTATCTACATCCAAAGTAAATGGAACAAAACGCCATTGCCATCCCCTTCCATTATTATTGCTGAATTTATCATTAGAGTTGAAGCTTGCCTTACCATCAGTAGTAATACCCAAACCTGTACTACCATTAGGGAAATTAGATACTTCACCTACAACAGTCTCACCATTCTTTACAGAAAGCTTCATAAAAGCAACCTCTGACTTACGACCTGCAGCCTTGAAAACATATTCACCAGCAGGCAAAGTCAAAGTCTGCTTACAAGTCATAGTCCAGCTATTTGAGTTCCAACCCTGACCATTTGCATCAGTTTGATTTAAATAACTGCGAGTTTCTCCACTCCAATGTTCGTTACTAAACTTACTTGCACCAGTAGTTGTCCATTCGCCAAGTTTAATAGCTGTAGTATAGTCTATTGTTGCAGCATTATATTCTGCAACATTAAGAGTCTTCAATGCCTCTGTAGCAGCAGCAGCAGTAGCTGGAGCTTCAACTGTTAAGCCTAACTTTTCAGCAACAGCAGCCTCTTCTGCATAATTATCATAAGCTGATTTTGCAGATGTAAATGTTGATACAGCCTTAAATATTTCTTCTTCTGAACCTGTATTAATGGCTGTTTGCAAAGATGTTTTTTCTTCTCCACTAATATTTTTGTATTCATCTGCATTAAGGCACATATTAGCATAATCTTTTACACTTTCATAAGAAAGAGTAAAATCATCGAGAAGCATACAATAATGATTACCTCCACCATCTGCATTTGGCTTCATATAAGCCTCAATAGTTAAGTCTTTAGAAGCATCAGATTTATAAAAAACGACAGACCATTCTCTCCATTTTGATCCTTTGTTCAAAAGTTTGTTTGTTGCAGTAGTAGTTCCGTCTCCTAAAGAAAGTTTATAGTCAGTTACAGAACCTTGACTACTAAAAGGTGCAACTTTACATGTTAGTTTATAAACACCTACTGGCAGTTCTCCAGAAAGTTTCTGAGAAACTTTAAATTCTGTAGCCTTTTGCCAATTACATCTCAAATAAAAGAATTTATCGCCTGAAGAAGGCTTAAAAGTAGTGCCAATACCCTGAATTTTGGTATTAACATTTGCAATTCCCACTTGAGAATTTTGAGGAGCTGAAGAAGGTGTTATCGTCCAACCTTTAGTAGAGTTCCAGCCACTGCTCAAATCCCCTTTTGCCTCATCTGCTTCAAACGAAGGATTAGTTATTTTGGAAGTGTAATCTTCCCAAGTTTGTGCAACAGCACTACCCCCCTATAGCCAATAGCAGGGAAGCCATCAAAAGCTTGTAATGTTTCATAATTAATAATTTAGGTATAAATTAAGTATTGTTAGTTATATTAATTTTCTTATTTAGTTATTAGGTAGAATGTCTATGTGTATATTTACACTATAAAGGCATAATGAATAGTTATTTGGTGGCAAAGTTATATAAAAGTTTATTTAAGTCCAAACTTTTATTGGATTTTTTTAATTTTATTTGCGTATTTGGTACATTTATCGTAATCGTTTGGGTATTAGCGCTTGCGTTTCACGCTTGATGGATTTTAATCTTCAGCATGAATATACTGGTTGCCGTATATCTGGGATCTTCGATTTGGTCCTCCAAAGGCTGAAATCCCCGTCCCTTATACATATCAAAGGCCTTACCACACAAAGGGAATAAAACCATCTTTTGTCTCCATATTGTTATCAGTTTGTTTCCTATTCCTACAAAGATTCTCTTTGTTTTCTGGCAATGAGTCTGTAGCTATTCCATTTACCATGGTCTGCATTACTATATTCAGAATGAGAGAATATTTGACATCCACCCTTATGACGTTTTAGAGTTAAAGCAATTAGCAAGCAAGGAAGCTGCGGTAAAGGCAACTCCTACCCCTACCACACCCGTCCATCCATAATGTTGCCAGAATACAACCCCTGCCACATAGCCTATCTGGGTCAATGTCGCCACCATGCTGGCGGAAAAATCGCTTACCGCGAAATCCTTAGCCATGCTGCCCAAAAGAGGCTGGTTATAATAGCAGTTGGCAACGGAAAGCCCGGTAGCGACAGCCATCAGCGCCAGCAGAGGCGCAGAAATGCCTTGGTTCTCTCTCAATTCAGACTTCATCTTTCGCCTCCTTTCAATATGACACGATTTTCAATCCTATCAGGGAAGCAATAAGCGTGAACAGAAAGAAAAGACGGATGGGAGAGGCCGGCTCCTTGAAGACGAATATCCCTATCAAGACCGTACCGACCGCCCCGATACCCGTCCAAATGGCGTATGCCGTTCCCAAAGGTAAAGTCTGAACCGCCTTGGCAAGCATGGTCATGCTCAATACTGTGGAAGCTAAAAAGCCGCTACCCCACAGATAAAAAGCAAGTCCTGACGCAGCTCTCGTTTTACCCAAGCAGAATGTGAGGCTCACCTCAAACAATCCTGCCAATAATAAGATTATCCAATTCATACTTATGATTTATTAAATTCAGGTGCAAAAGTAAGCAAGTAATCTCTAATAGCTTTTTGCATTTGGTAAAAACTGATTTTGCATTTGGTAAAAAAACAGCCGTTCATTCCCGTTTCTATGTGCAATTTTATAATTTTGCACACCGAATACAACAATGAGTTATGGATATAAAGGAAATCATCAATCAAAGATATGCCATGCCGGATGCGTCTTTGGATAGATTGCAGCAATGCCTGACTGAAGTTTCGTACCCCAAAGGATTCCGCGTGTTGGAAAGCGGCAAGATAGAAAAGGATATCTTTTTCATCAAGAAAGGCATTGTCCGTGCTTACACTTCGGTGGACGGGAAAGAAATTACCTTTGGGTTGGCAAGGAAGGAGCGACCCTTGTTTCCATGAAAGGATACGTGAACGATGAGCCGGGATATGAGACGATGGAGCTGATGGAAGATTCTGTCTTATACGTATTGGAGAGGAAAAAGCTGAAAGAATTGTTTTCGGAAGACTTGCATATTGCCAATTGGGGACGGCGTTATGCGGAGATGGAATTGCTTGCCACCGAGGAACGGCTGATTTCCATGTTGTCCGCCATTGCTTCGGAACGGTACAAAGAGTTGTTAGAGAAAGAACCCGATTTGTTACAACGGTTGCCGTTGGGAAACATTGCTACCTATTTAGGCATAACGCAGGCAAGTCTGAGCCGGATCAGGGCACAAATAAAGTGACGTAATTCGGCGGATATTCCATAGTTTTTTAATATCACTCAAGTTTTGGATTTAGAATTCGAGGTTGAATTTATTGCATAAAAAAGGCTTTGAGTATTTCCGTATATCACGGAAAATAAGTGTCAGTTACATCAGTTTGTGCCACTGCACTTCACCACCTATGCCAAATAGTAGCGAAGCAATCAAAAGCTTGTAATGTTTCATAATTAATAATTTAGATATATTTGTTGTTAGTTAAAATTTCGTATCTTATTTGCAGTATCTATATAGGTACTTACAAAAAGAGCTTTCATATTGCTATATTTTTACCCACCACTGCAAAAATATTGTTATTTATTCTAATTATTTAATAATAATATGTAACTTTGCAGCATTACCCAGCAATTAACACAATTACCACATAACAACAACACTAAAATCAGAAAGCTTATGAAAAGACGTTTACTCTTTACATTTGCCACTCTTCTCGCCCTATTGCCTTACGTAGGGCTGGCAGCCACAACAACGTGGTCGTTTGAGTGGAACACAAGCAAGAAAGATGGTGGACAGGGTTTCTACAACTTTGGCTCAAGCAAGGTTGAGAAAGATGTATACACCACAGAACTAAACGGAGTGCAATGGAACATTTCGTCGGAAGGCACCTATACCTACTCCTATACTTCGACTATGGGACAGTATATCGGTAGCGTATCGGAAGCTCCAAGTAGCTCTACTCTTTGGACAACGGGCTTTGCAGGAAAGATTAAGGACGTGAAGGTTACTGCTCGCGTAAAAGATGACGCAAAAGTAGGCAATGTGTCTGTTGCCGTGAATGGCAAAGACTATCTCTGCGATGGCAAGGCCAAGGCATCACTAACAGGTACTCTCGCTGAATATGCATTTACCATCGACGATGCCGATATGCAAGAGGGAAAACTCGAGATAAAGCTCAACCAAACGAGCGAAGAGAAGGGACCTCTGTATATATATAAGGTGGTGGTAGACTACGAGGTTGCCACATCTGGCGTTCCTGCTCCTGTATTTACTCCTGCTGCAGGCACCTACGACAAAGCTCAGCAGGTGGCTATTGCTGCCGAAGGTTTGGATGCAGGCACCTACACCATATATTATACTACCGATGGTAGTAACCCACGCCTTGCCGACGGCACTCGCAAGGCTTATACCGAACCTATCGACATTGCCGAGACCACAACCCTGAAGGCTATCGTTGCCAAAGGCGAAGAACAGAGCGAAGTGGCAGAGGCTAACTACGTGATACGCAAAAATCCACAGATTAAATTCAACGAAAAAGAGATTACTCTGCTTTCGGGCGACGAGGGATATTCCGACTTGCTGAATCCTAACAAGCTGTCGCCAATCACCTATAAGTCGTCTAACTGGATGGTATGCTCGGTAGACAAATATGGTGCTTTGTCTTCATCCTACGTTAAGGAAGATTCAAAGGCTATCATCACCGCTACCTTTGCTGGCGACGACACCTATTATCCTCTTACCGACACCCTTACAGTATATGTAAAGGCTCGCACTCCGCTAAAGACTCCTGAGGTGACACCTCTTGGTGGCACATTCTCAGAACCTGTAGAAGTGAAGATTACTACCGACGACGAGAACGCTGTAACCATCTGGTATTCAACCAACGCCAAGAGCGCTGAGGAGTTTGAAGAGAGCGACAACACACAGAGCATAGTTGTAGAAGGTCATGAGGCTACTGTCACCATCGACAAGTCGTGCACACTATATGTGATGACTCGTGGCTACAACGTAAATAGTGAAGTGATATCAGCAGAATACACCATCAACCTACCATTAAAAGCCGACTTCACTACCGACCGTGCTTCCGTGGCTTACTACGACCAGGAGTTTGACTCACCTGAAGAGGTGGAAGATTGGACAGTAGGCAATGGTTGGAAATTGAGCGACAAGAAGTTCAAGTCTATCAATGCCAACGACAAATATTCAGCTTTCGTTAGCTACGAGGGCGGTAGCGGAACCACTCAGCTCGCAAGTCCTGAGCTTACCGTGAAAGAAGGAAGCAAGGTAGAGTTCTATGCTTACTTCGCGCCAAACTTCTTGATTTATGGTAAATGGACTTTCAACATCACCGATGTAGAAACTAACCAGAGCGAGACTCTGCTCGATGCTTTCAGCTGGGCACAGGAAACAGCATACAATGCTACTAACTGGAACAAGTTCTCGTTCGACCTTGCAGCATACGCAGGCAAGAAGGTTACATTCTCGTTCGACTATCCTTTCGGAGGCGAAGACCTTGCCATAGATGGTTTCCGCCTTGTACAAGACGACCCTACAGCTAAGGACGCCATCCATATCTTCGAGGGCGAAGAGATTGCATTCAAGAACCTTTCAGAAGGCGAGCCTAAGGCTTACGAATGGGCATTCCCAGGTGCTGATACCGAGACTTCGACTGAAGAAAATCCTGTAGTAAGATACAGCAAGGCTGGCACATACAACGTTTCGCTCACCATCAAGCGTGGCGAAGAGAGCAACAAGGTAGAGCGCACCAACTTTGTAGTGGTTACTAAGAAGGCTCCTACTGCCAAGATTGGATTGCCAGAAGAAGGCTATGAGTCGCCATACGTAGGCACCTTCATTCCGCTCGACGTACCTGTAACATTCCGCGACCTTTCAGAAGGCAACCCTACAGAATGGAAGTGGGTATTCCAGAATACCGATAAGACAGAGAGCAACGAGCAGAATCCTACCGTTACCTATACCAAGGCAGGAACCGTGAGCGTGGGTCTTACAGCCAAGAACGATGCTGGACAGACCAACGACATCTTGCAATGGGCTATTCAGGCTGGTGGTGCACAGAATGTTTGGAACATCAGTCTCGACGAAAATTCCGACCTCAAACAGGTGAACCTTGGCTTCTATGGCTACTATGGAGGTACCAACTGGCTTGGCATGGAGAAGTTTGCCGAACTCTACAAGGCTCCTCTCGCTGATGCTACAGTAGATAGCGTGAGCGTATTCTTTGCTTCTGTAGGCACCATCGACCCTGAGAAAGAAATCACCATGACAATGAATGCCGTGGCTGAGAATGGTGAACCAGGCGAGGTGATGGCAACAGCAACCAAGAAAGCTGGCGAATTGCAGTATAGAGATGACGACTATCTTGCCACAATCTTCCATTTCGACAAGACTGTGGAACTGAAGAAGGGTACTCCATTCTTCATCGTTATTGGTCCATTCCCTAACGGCACTATGGAGGAATCGCCATATACTGCCGACGATATCTCAATATTCTGCCACCGCAGAAACCCTGGTGAAAAGACCACCACATGGCACTATCTTGCAGAAGAGGATGCTAACTATCAGCCTACAGGCGAATATAAGTGGTACGAGAATTCCGACGACCCTCTGTCTATGGCTATAGCTCCTGTAATCTCTTACGCAACAACATCTACAGCCATCAACAACCGTGGCATCAACACCACCACATCGGCTCACGCTGTTGCCACCTACACCCTTGGTGGTGCTAAAGTGCAGGCTCCACAGCGTGGCGGCATTTACATCGTGAAGTATTCTGATGGCACAAGTCGCAAGATGGTAGTGAAATAACAACAATGTCTACATGATATTGTAGACTGCAATAATCATAAAAAGCAAGTTAGCTTCTGACATCACTCACAGAAACTAACTTGCTTTTTTATTTCAGCACATACTTAATATCCATATAAATAGTAGATATCATCTATATTTTTGTTAATCATAACTAATAAAAAGTACTTTTCGCACGGATTTATAAGTTATGATTAACAAAATCGTTATATTTGCAGAAAGTTTTAAGTATAACTTATAAAAAAACTGCCTTATGATACAACTTATCAACCGTCCTAACTACATAGAACGTATATCTCCATTTATAAACAAAAACATCATAAAGGTGCTCACAGGTCAACGCCGAGTGGGCAAAAGCTGTATACTCAGACAAATTCAAGTACATATTGAAGCTACGGAGCCTAATAGTAATATCATTAGCATCAACAAAGAGTTAGAAGAATTTGCCTTAATTCGTAATCATGAAGACCTATCACAATATATATCTTCACGATTAAAAGATGGAGTTGCCAACTATCTATTTATAGATGAAGTGCAAGACATTACTGGTTTTGAGAACACTTTGCGTAGTTTGCAGGCTCAAGATGCCTGCGATATATTTATCACGGGCAGCAATGCCACAATGCTATCGAGCGAATTGTCAACATATCTATCTGGTAGATATATAGAATTTCATATCCACAGCCTTACATACAACGAATTCTTGGTTTTTCATAAGCAAGAAGCCTCAACACAGAGCTTACGAAATTATCTAACCTTTGGTGGACTACCATATTTGTGTAATTTGCCATTAGAGCAAGAGATAATTTTTGAATATCTACGCAATGTATATTCCACCATCATACTCAAAGATGTAGTAAAGCGCGAAGGCATCAGAAATGTTGATTTTCTTGAAACTTTAGCTATCTATACTGCAGATAATGTAGGTAATCTATTCTCTTCAAACAACATTAGCCGCTATCTGAAATCACAACATGTCAACATTTCTCCTATCCAGGTAATCAATTATCTAAAAGCCCTACAGAATGCTTACCTTATCAACAAAGTGAGAAGAATAGATGTTAATGGACTTAAAACTTTCGAGATTGGCGACAAATACTATTTCGAAGATTTAGGACTACGAAATTGCCATTTCGGCTTCACAATGCAAAAAGATATTCATAAACTGATGGAGAATGCTATTTTCTTACATCTATCACAAAAACACTACGAAGTATTCACAGGGCAACAAACAGGAGGAAAGGAAATTGACTTCGTTGCTCGTAAGGGTGACGAGGTGGTATACATACAATCTTCGTATCTTATGGCTGATGAAAAAACAAGAGAACGAGAATTTGGTAACCTACAAGCTATACGCAATAACTATCCAAAGTATGTAGTTAGTCTTGACGAATGGACAAGCGGAAGTTCGATAGATGGCATTAAACATGTGCATCTGGGTGAATTCTTGCAAAACATATAAACAAGCGAAAGCCCTCGCTTTGTTTCCTCTTTAAGAAGATACAAAGCGAGGGCTTAAAGTGTTTATACGTTTAATTTATTGTTTTGCTGTTCGGCAAAGAATTATATCAACTCTGGAGGCAGAGTTGGCATTGCACCATGCTGGGTGCAGACATAGGCGCTAACTTCTACTGCACACTTATGAGCCTCAGCTATGGTCATACCCTTGAGGATGCAAGCGCAGAAGGTGCCTGTGAACGAGTCGCCAGCGCCAACAGTATCGGCAACCTCAACCTTTGGAGTTTCTTGGAACGACTTGCTACCTGGAGCAAATACATAGCTGCCATTTACACCGCAGGTCAATACGAGCATATCGAGATTGTATTTACCCAAGATGAGCCAACACTTGTTTTCGATATCCAAACCAGGATATCCAAAGAGGCGACCTATGGTAATAAGTTCCTCGTCGTTAATCTTCAGCACATTGCAACGCTTCAAGCTTTCGCAGATAATCTCCTTTGTATAGAAATTCTGACGTAGGTTGATGTCGAAGATTTTTAGGCAATCCTTTGGAGTATGGTCAAGGAACTGATAGATGGTGTTGCGACTAACCTCGTTGCGCTGAGCCAACGAGCCCCAACATACAGCACCTGTATATGCTGCTATCTCCTTAACATCGGTAGTGAAAGGAATGTTGTCCCATGCCACATCGGTCTTGATATCATATGTAGGTACGCCCTCACTGTCAAGCTCTACTTGAACTGTACCAGTAGGAAAGTTTACCTTTGGCATAACGTGTTTCAATCCCTTCTCGTCGAGCTGGCGAAGAGCCTCTTCGCCAAAGGCATCGTTGCCCACAGCACTAACAGCTACAGAGAGCAATCCATGCTGACCTGCATGATAGGCGAAGTTGGCAGGAGCACCACCAAGTTGAGAACCTGTTGGGAATACATCAAACAATATTTCACCCAAGCCTACGCAATATTTCTTTTTCAAGTCTGTATTCATAGTCATCTTTAATTATTAGTTGTCGAATTGTTGGTTATAACTTACATTTTAACCTTTCCGATGTATGTAAACAAGTATACCACACCTACTGCCATTACCAATACTGCACCTATCTGACCGATAGCATCGCTGGCAAAGCCCATAAGCAATGGGAAAACGGTTCCACCAAAAAGTCCCATTATCATGAGTCCACTAACCTCGTTCTTCTTCTCTGGCAAGGCAAGCAAAGCCTGTGAGAAAACTATTGAGAAGATGTTAGAGTTGCCATATCCCACCAAGGCAATTGCTATATAGAGCATAAATGTGCTGTTGCCAAAGAACATTACAACCATACTCAAAGCCATCATCACAATGCTGATAGTGAAGAATGTGCGCGACTTCATAATGCGAAGGAAGAAAGAACCAGTGAAACATCCGATGGTACGGAATATGAAGTAGAGCGAGGTTGCAAAGGCAGCCTCATTCAAACTCCATCCCAAACGCTCTATCAAGAGCTTTGGAGCTGTGGTGTTGGTACCAACATCTATACCCACATGGCACATGATACCGATGAAGGAAAGCAACACGATAGGTTTGCCGAGCAACTTGAAACAATCGCTAAATCCAGAGGCACTACCACCATCCTTCTCTTCTTCGATAGGTGTACTTGCCAAAAGTAAGGTGGCTACCACACCTATTATCATATATATAGGGAACAGCACGCGCCAACCAAGACCGAAAGTTGGTATGCTTGCTACAGCTCCCCACATAGCAATATATGGAGCCATAAACGAGGCGATAGCCTTAACAAACTGTCCGAAGGTAAGGGTTGAAGCAAGGTGCTTGCCTGATGTAACCACAGAAGCCAAAGGATTTAGCGAAGTCTGCATCAAGGCGTTGCCGATACCCAAGAGCGAGAATGATGCGAGCATTACACCGAAACTTTCGTCAAAGATAGGCAAAAGTAGTGAGACCACGGTAACTACCAATGATAAAAGTACCGTTTTCTTTCTACCTATCTTATTCATTAAAATGCCTGTAGGCACAGAGAATATCAAGAACCAGAAGAATACTAAAGATGGAAACAGATTGGCTGTAGCATCGTTTAGGTTAAGATCTTCTTTCACGTAGTTAGAGGCGATACCTACCAAATCTACGAATCCCATGGCGAAGAAACAGAACATCACCGGGATGAGAGATAATTTAGATGATTTATTCATAATTGTTAGCGTTATTGTTTCTTGTTTTCTGCAGCAAAGGTAGCGACAAACGATTTCTTTCATTATTACTTGATATTATAGACTTGATACTTTCCCTTTCCTTGGATAGTAACCTTGTTGTAAGGCTTGCTTGGGAACACGAGATTAGTCATTGCCATCTTGCCTTCTGCATCCATAACCTCTATGCTACTCTTGTCGATGAATATGCGGAGCTGGCTGATCTTGCCGTAGGTTGGAGCCTTGGTAGTAGCAGCAAAGTCGCTGCTGAAATCCATCTTACCGCTCTTGGTTCTATCCATTGAGAAGGTTTCTGCCTTGGCATCGTAGTTCATCACTACCTTCTCGCCCTTGTCGTTGCTCAAAGTGATAGTAGCATTTCCCTTCAGATTCACAACCATCTCGCAAGACTCTGTGAGTTTCTTACCAGCCTTCTTGCTTCTTGCTGCTGCCATCTCTGAAGATGGAACCACGCTGCAATAAGTTTCACCCTTATACTCGAAGAGACCTAAGTCGCGAGGAATAGAGTTGCCTGAACGGTACTGCAGGGTAGGAACCTGGTTGGCATACTGCCAGTTGCTCATCCAGGCGATAGCCACGTGGCGACCTTCTGGTGCGTTATCAAAAGTAACTGTAGCGTAATGATCCTTTCCGTAATCCATCCACTTGGTTACCTCAGGCTTGCTGTCGCAAGTAAACTTGTGTCCATCGAAATCACCTACGAAATACTGGGTAGCAGAACCGCCGAATGGGCCACCAGGATTGATGTTGCAGATGAGCATCCACTTTTCCTTGTCTGTGCCACGAACCTTCAACTTCATCAAGTCAGGACACTCCCAAACACCACCATGGTTGCCATATTCTGCACCAAAAGAGCTTTCAAGTTTCCAATCCTTCAAATTATCAGAAGTATAGATTTCCATGTGCTGACCGGCAGCCAGAATCATATTCCACTTCTTGATGTCCTCGTTCCAGAACATGTGTGGGTCACGGAAGTCTGGCACATTGCTGGTGATAATAGGATTTCCTTCATATTTTGTAAAGGTCTTGCCGTTATCTGTACTGTAAGCCATGCTCTGGGTCTGGTTTTCTGCAGCAGAAGTATAAAGTGCAACCACAGCATCCTTTCCGAAATCTGAGGTGTTGTTCTTGTCAACCACGGCAGAACCACTGAAGATAGTACCTACAGCATCAGGCTGTATAGGAGTACCCTGGAACTTCCAGTGAACCAAATCGGTGGAAGTAGAATGTCCCCAGGTCATATTCTCCCACTGTGATCCATAAGGATTATACTGGAAATAGAGATTCCATACGCCATCCTTATAGAACATACCGTTAGGGTCGTTCATCCAACCGTATGCTGGAGTATGGTGATAAACCGGGCGATACTGCTCACGATTCTTCATATCGAAAGTATCAGAGCATTGCATCATCTTCCAACATCCGAAAGATGAGACGCCACCATCTGTACGATAAGTACCATTAACATGAATATCGAGCGCCAAACTATTTTCGCCTGCAAACTCCTGCAAATCCAGAGGAACCAAATAATCCACGTGGTTGTTCGCCAACTTCACATTAAAGCTTTTCACCTGTTTGTTGTTGGCAATAACCTTAATATTAGCCATCTCTGCATTTTCCTGTACAGGAAGTAGCAGATACTTCTTTGTCATATTTTCTACACTAATGCGATAGAGGCAATGGCTATTGCTCATGAACGAAACTTGCTGAGCATTACCATAAGACAAGCCGCAAATGGCAAGAAGCGATGAAATAAATATTTTTTTCATTGTCAATTTATCAATTGAGTACATTTTAAAAAACATCTAATTATTTAAAAATGCCGGTGAGCCATTACTCGTATCCCTTGTTCTGCTTATAAAGACCAGGAATGTAATACAGCTGGTTATATGGAACCGGATAGAACTCGTTCTTGCCTGGAGTAAACTTGGCATCCTTCAAGTATTTTGCGTATGTTTGCTCTCCATACTTACAGTTCTGCTCTGATGCAAAATACTTGTTCAGTGTCTCAGAAGCAATGCCCCAGCGGCGCAAGTCGAAGAAGCGGCCGTTCTCCATAGCCATTTCCAGACGACGCTCCCAACGCAGGCACTTTCTTGCCGTCTCCTTATCCTGGAAATAAGACTCCGGATAGAGGGCTATATCACATTGATCCTTGGCATATTCAATATGCTTATCCACTGAATTCTTGGCTCTCTGACGGATATCGTTGATGATGGCACGAGCCTCAGCCAGACGGCCTAACTCTATCAAAGCCTCAGCGCGCATCAACATGATGTCGCTATAACGGAGCACATAGTCGTTCATAGCAAACGCCTGCCAAGAGCCATTGTAAGTTTCACCCTTTGAACGCTGTGGTACTTCCTTCAGAGAGGTATAGTAACCGTAAACGTTTGGTGTACGAGAGTTGGCTGTAGTTATCGTGTGTTCTGACTCATATTTATATGGGAAGGTAGGCATTCCTACTGTATGGAACAAACGTGGATCCCATTTCTGACTATTAGGCTCACCGTTTACAGGATAATCACAAGTCTTGTTGTAGTCATCAAACTCAGGAAGTCCATTCTTGGTCTTGAAGGCATTCACCAGGTTCTGTGAAGGCTTGTGGAAGTCCCATCCGCAAGACCACATACCCCAACAACCATTCAGCACGTTAGACCAGTTGCCACGTCCGAAGGTGGTATGGTCCTCGCTATAGTCGGAAGTCTGGACAGCAAAAACTGACTCTTTGTTGTTCTTATAGTCAGGCAGGAAGATGTCGCCGAAGTCTGCCATGTAACCATAGTCTGAATTCTTCACCACATCAGTATAGTCGACAACCTTCTGCATATACTCATTATTAATATGGTCAACACCATCGGTTGCCTCATAGCCATCACCCCAGGCAATGGTAAGATAACACTTAGCCAGATAACCTGCGGCTGCAATCTTGTTGACACGACCGCCATCCTTCTGCTTAGCAGGAAGTACATCGTATGCTGTCTGGAAGTCGGCTATCACCTTCTGCCACAATTCCTCGTAAGTAAACTGAGTGTTTGATGTGCTCTCTGTTGCTTTATCCTTATAAACCTTCTCGTCTATCCAAGGAATCTGACGATACATGGTGAGCAACTTGAAATAGAAATGAGCACGGAGAAAGCGAACCTCAGCCTCACGCTGCTTGGTTACCTCAGCACCCAGTGTGCGCTCACCATTCTGTTGCAAAGAAACCAAGGCACGGTTGCAACGGGAAACGGCACAATAGAGACGATACCATAACTCGTCGAGTTCGCCCCTAGTAGAGGTCAAGGTACTCCAGATCTCCACATCGTGATAACCGGTGTCACCGGTGCCACTGCCACCCTTCAAGCAATCGTCTGAAGAAAGGTCACCATATGGCCAAAGGTTGAATGGGTAAGAATACCAACAGTCGCCCAACATCGCATAGGCACTGTTTACCATCTTGTCTGGCGCGCTGAAAGCCTTGTCTTCATCAACCACAGCTGTTGGGGTGTAATCCAGGAAATCATCACAACTGGTGAATGTTCCTACCAGTGCTGCTGCAAGCACCATTGTATATAACTTTTTCATCTTAGAATTCTTTTTAAAATATGAAACATTTTAGAAACCTACCTGAAGTCCGAATGATACGGATGTTGAAAGTGGATAGTTCCAGTTTGGATTCTCTGGGTCTGAACAGGTCAGGCTATTGCTCTTGATAGTCAAAAGATTCTGACCTGAGAGATAGACACGGGCACTGGTCATCTTCAACTTGGAGAGGATGCTGCTTGGGATGGTGTAACCCACCTGCAAGGTGCGCAACTTCAAGTAAGAACCATTCTCAACGTAGTAAGAGGAAGCACGACCCTCATCGGCTGTGTTCATGGTGCTCAGACGTGGGATAGAAGAACCGGTATTGTTGGTATTCCAAGCATCGAGCAAACGGGTTCCCTTGTTAGAACCACCATCAGTAATAGCCCAGAAGTCGGTCTGGAACTTTTGGTTGTTATACACATCCTGGTCATAGACACCCTGCCAGAACATACTGAAATCAAAGCCCTTGTAGTTGAGAGCAATATTCAAACCATAAGAGAAGGCAGGCACAGGGTCGAAAATCCAAGTCTGGTCATCTGAAGTAATTCCATTTTTACCATCTAAGTCCTTGTATTTCAATCCACCGACACGTGCGTTTGGCTGTCCAGACTTATCTACTTCTTCCTGATTCTGGAAAATTCCATCGGCTACATAACCTACGATAGAACCATATGACTTGCCACTCTGCACCAGGTTTTCCTTAGATGTGTGAGCGTAAGCACCTGTTGTTGATGCTGGCAAATAAGTAACCTTGTTGCGGAAGAAATCCAGATTGCCGTTCACGTCGATGCCGAGTCCATTAGCCAAGGTCTTGCGATAACCCACGGTGAACTCCATACCCCAGTTGCGGAGCGAAGGACCATTCTGCCATGAATTTCCACCTTCACCTGTTGCACCCAGATAAGCAGGATTAATCAACATATCCTTTACATTCTTAATATAGGCATCTACTGTACCATAGAGGCTGTTGCCAAACAGGGTGTAATCCAAACCTACGTTATATTGGGTAGCTGCCTCCCATTTCAAGTTAGGGTTAGCCAACTGTGTGGCACGATAACCAGAAGGGAAGGTACCTGAACCTTGCAGGAAGAGGTCGTAAGCAGTAGAGGTAACACGATCCAATCCGTAATCCACTACATAAAGACCAAACTGTGCATTGTTGTCGATAGCTTGGTTACCTGTCTGACCCCAAGAGAGTCGCAACTTGGCATCATCCAACCAATCCTTCTTCAGGAGATTAGAGAATCTGAAACCGAGTGATGCAGCAGGGAAAGTACCCCAGCGATGTGCCTTACCAAATCGGGATGAACCATCATGACGGATAGTAAAGGAAGCCAGGAGGAGATCATCCCAGTTGTAGTTCACCTTTCCAAAGAAAGAAGCCAGGCGATAACCAAACTTTGCACCCGAGTTACGCATCGTTCCCGTGGCAGCATTTGGCCACATATAATCTTTATCTTCCAGCGCATAGCCTTCTGAATAGGCAGAGAAATCGATAACCGACTGCTTGGAAACTTCCATACCACCGAGTACATCGATGTTGTGCTTGCCTATCTGGGTAACGTACTGGGCTGTGTTAGACCATGTCCAGTTAGTCTCATTGTTATTTGAGAGCGTTGTCTTGGCGATGTCATTGTTGACAACATCGGAATGATAAGTATTCGTCATCGCATTGATAAACGAAGTCTTGAAATCCAAACCGAAGTTAGAGCGCAGGGTCAATCCCTTGACAGGCTTCAATTCTACGAAAGCATTACCGAAGATGCGCCAGTAGTCGAGGTGGTTGTTGCGGTTCTGATACTGCTCACGACAAGGGTTCTGACGGTCGGACATACTACCCACAGGACCTGCGAAGGTCTTGCCATCTTCTTCGTAAACCGGAACGATGGAAGGCATCTTCAAGGCATTCTCCATCGGATGGCAATCTACCTGAGAGGTATAAGTCAAAGTCAAATTCTCACCTACGGTTACGATCTTGTTTAAATTCCAGGAGGTATTCAAACGAGCTGAGATATTCTCGAAGTCGGTATATTTCAAGACTCCCTCATTGTTCTTGTATCCCAAGGAGAACATAGCGCTATGCTTGTCATTGGCATGAGATACAGAGAGGTCGTAGTTCTGAGAGAAACCTGTGCGAGAGATTTCATCAAGCCAGTCGGTATCCGAGAATCGCATGGTCTTCTTTTTATTGATGTAGCCATCATATCGACCATTGATAGTATAGTTCTGATACTGGTTGGTAGCAGGATTCCAAACGGTGATTGGAGTACCAGAGGGCGCTTTCAAGTCGATGCCGTAGTTGGCTGCATAAGCCACAGGATCGAGTCCATCGTTCAAGGCTGCCTGAGCCATCGCAGTAGCATACTGGCTGGAGTTCATCAGCTTCATCTTCGACTGGTTGGAATAGAACTGTGCAGTTAGGTTGGCAGAGAAGTCAACAGCAACCTTGCTACCCTTCTTACCTTTCTTGGTGGTGATGATGATGACACCATTCGATGCACGGGAACCATAGATAGAAGCCGAAGCGGCATCCTTCAAAACCTGCATACTCTCTATATCATTTGTATTGAGGGTATTCAATGCCATATTGGTAGGCACACCATCTATGATATAAAGAGGGTCCTGAGAAGAGTTGAAAGAACCGATACCACGAATACGCACGGTTCCTGAACCAATAGGAGAACCATCGGTAGTGACAGTCATACCAGGAACACGACCCTGCAAAGCACGCATCGGGTCAGTCTCTGAGTTTGTCTTTAGATTTTTGGTTGAAACCACAGCCACGGAACCGGTTAAATCGGCCTTTCGCTGAGTGGTATAACCTGTTACAACTACCTCTTTCAAACTATTAGACTCTTCCTGAAGTGTGACTACCAAATTGTTAGAAGCCTTCACCTCTTGAGTCTTATAACCTATATAAGATATAATAAGGGTTGCATTAGGAGCACATTCAACATGGAAATTACCATCAATATCGGTAATGGTTCCAGTCTTTGCACCTTTCACCATGACAGACGCTCCAATAATCGTCTCACCAGATGCATCCTTGACAATACCATTTACATTTAGCTGTTGTGCACTAGCTACGGTGCAAACAGCGCAGAGCGCAGAGCTCGTTAGGAATCTTGAAAGATTGTTCATACAAGTATTATATGTTTTTAGTTATAAAATATTCGTTGTATCGATTGCTGCTACAAAATTAGGCAAAGGAGTAGGATATAAACCTTAATTCCGCAACACTATAATTTAACTTTATTTATAAGTTCCTGAGCAACAAAAAGTTGCCCAGGATTTTGCCATGTCAGAATTTTCACTTATCTTAGTGTTGCAAAAAGAAAACAAGCAAAACTCTAATATGACATGGCAAAAATACAAATTAAATCTGAGAAACTCACACCTTTTGGAGGAATTTTTTCAATCATGGAGAAATTTG
>ENA-OZWP01000166-OZWP01000166.1-human-gut-metagenome-genome-assembly--contig:-NODE-166-length-19989-cov-8.307264_pt1 | contig 19989 bp, 10 predicted proteins | sample MGYA00243535_ERZ654081 | MGnify/ENA primary metagenome ERZ654081 (study PRJEB26926, sample SAMN06165119) | human gut metagenome | biome: ENVO:00009003; feature: ENVO:2100002; material: ENVO:00002003...
ACGAGATGCAGCGTAGTCTCGTGGGCTCGGAGATGTGTATAAGAGACAGGAATAACAATGGAACACTTGCTGTTGATGGTACTAATGCTTCCTTGAAAGTAAATGGTGTAGATTTTCCTTCAACTAAGAAAATTTCAGATTTGCAAAACTTGGAATTGACCAAGGATGCTTCTGCCTTTAATACAACTGGTTTCTTGATGATGAATGCTCCTTTGTCAAGTGTTAAAGGTGGTGAATCTGAGCCAACTGCTGCAAAAATCTCTGTTGCTTCTAAGATAGATAAGGATCATATATATTCTACCGAAGCTTTGGCTAAGGCTAATTCTTCTGCAACTATTTATGTAGAGCGTGCTTTAGCCAAGGTAGATGTAACAGCTACTAGTACTACAGGTAATTTGACCGATAATGCATCAGTACCATATACTATTAAGGGTTGGATATTGGATAATACGAATAAGAAGACCTATTATTTGAGGAATACTTCAAATTCTTCAGATTGGCTCTCTTTGAAGACTACATCAATTGTTCCTACAAAGCCTTATCGCTTTGTTGGTGATACTCCTATGGAGAGTGGTGTATCATTGTATCGTACCTATTGGGCGAAAGACCCTAACTATAATACCACACCATCTTCTCTGTCAACAGATTTCAGCACGATAGGTAAAACTGCACCTACAGCTTTGAAGAATCTTGGTGAGCATGATTATTGCTTGGAAAATACTTTCGATGTTCCTAACCAGAATCAAAATGTAACAACACGTGTTATCGTTGCTGCGCAGCTCGGTTCTGGTTCAACTTTCTATGTTGTTAATGATAACGAGAAGGATCTTCTCGATGCGGACGGTATGAAGAAGGCTGTTAAGAGTGCATTCTTGAACAATACTGACGTACAAGCATGGATTAAGACAGGCTTGAAGAATGGTAAAACAATTGATGAAAATGATTTGGATGTTACTGTTGCTAGTACAGCAGGTAATAACGTACCTACCGTTTCTGTCAATGCTACAGGTAATGCTAAATATACTTCTGGTACAGCCCCAACTGTGACCGCAGATATTACAAACATTATGAAAACAATCAAGGTTGCTACTTATGAGAATGGTATTTCATACTATCCTGTAAGAATTAAGCATTTTGGTGACGAATTGACTCCATGGAAGAATGGGGAAAATCCACAACCAACTGTAAATGCTGGTGCGTATCCAGAAACCAATCAGGCTGCAAATTATCTCGGTCGTTATGGTGTACTCCGTAATAACTGGTATAATATTGATGTTCAAGGTATCAAAAAACTTGGTTCCCCAGTTGTTCCTGAGGTTACTGGTGATACAGATGATGAATTGGCAGCTTACATCTCTGTCAAGATCAACGTCCTCTCTTGGGCTAAGCGTACACAGGGAGCAACTCTCGGTGAGTAATATAAAACGATAAATATAGAAAATAATAATTGATTAGCGATATGATAGCGCAGAAGATAAATAAATGGTTGAAGGGTGTCATGGCAGCTGCCATGACCCTGGCCGTCGCAACCTCATGCCACGATATGTGGCACCAGGACTACAGCGATTGTCCTAATGGTGTATATGTGAAGTTTAAGTATGATTATAACCTCCAGCGTGCCGACATGTTCAATGACCATGTTGGACAGGTAACGCTGTATGTATTCGACGAGAACGGAAACTATATAACCCAACAGACCGAGACGAATTCTGCGCTATCATCGCCTCTCAAAGACCCAAATTATGTGATGCACGTCGAGAACCTGCAGCCAGGTAAATATCAGTTCCTTGCCCTTGCCGGACAGAATGCTTACGCCGACCAGTTAACTTCAGGCCGTGCCAAGTTCGTTCGTACCGCTCCATCGGCTACAGGAGATAAGATGCAGAAACTGGAAGTGAATCTCGATCATGAAAATAAGGGAGAGTATGATGAGGTTGTCAACAACAGCCTTCCTCTCGATACCCTCTGGCATGGTAAACTGCTGGAGGCAGTAGAGGTATCATCCTCAAAACCTTCTTATGCAACCATCCCTCTGGTGCGTGATACCAAGAAGATCAATGTGGCGCTTCGTGACCTTGACTCTCCACAGGATATGGATGTCAACGACTACACGATGACCATCGAAGACCATAATGCCCGCATCCTTTGGGATAACTCTCTCGATGAGAGCCGTAAACTCATTTATACCCCTCATGCTACATGGAATACGGTAGATGAGGACGAGCAGGGCAAGATAGCCCATGCTGACTTTATGACTTCCCGCATTCTGAAACATGAAGATTACAACCTGGATGGCCGACTCCTCATTAAGAGTAAGGAGACCGGAAATACGGTAGTCAATGTAGATCTGCCAGACCTCTTGAGTCGTCTTCGCACCAGCGAGGAGTACAGTTACAGTGCACAGGAATTCCTAGACCGTGCCTACGATTACAAACTTCAGTTCTTTATCCAGGGTGGCAAGCTCAAGTATTGCTACATCACCATCAGTGTGAATGTACTGAGTTGGAGCAAGCGCATCCAGTTCGAAGAACTCCATTAACATGTCCTACCCGGCTTTCAGCAAGCCGATATAAAAAGAAAGTGTATGTTTAAAATGAAAACTATAACCCTCTCATTGCTAGCCCTTTTGCTGGTTATGTCGTTTGCATCCTGTGCAAGTGACACTACTAGTGATTTGCCTCTGCCAAGCAAAGATATGAAGGCATATCTGCAGGTAAAGGTAACGGTGGAAGGTAGTGGAGATACACGAGCGAGTAGGACAACTACAGGACCTCAAGGAGGTGAAAATGGAGATGGAAGAGAACCAGGAACCAATCATGAAAATGAAGTCAATTCTCTTGCTGTCTTACTATATAAATCTGATAATAATGACCTGTCGGATGATAATGCTATAATAGATTATGTATATACATTTACCAATTTAACGAAGGCAACAACTTCTACTTCCGGCAGCGATGCAACTTATACTACCGTTCCAAAAGAAATAGATGCTTCAATTGTCGGCAAGAATTATCATGTTATAGTGATAGCCAATGCAGACGATATGACTTCCATATGTAAAGGAAAGAAGATTAGTGAAGTAAGAGATTTGCAGATGTCGAAGGTGTGCACCCGAGATGCTGATATTACAAAGTTCTCAAACTTCATCATGTCATCAAAGAAGGATGCTATGATAGATTTCACCAAAGAAGGTTCAGAAACAGATCCTTATGTGGTAGATGTAAACATCGAGCGCTTGGCTGCCCGTATCGACATCATTCCAAATGCTACTTTTGATGGTACCAGTCAAGGTTATTATTATAACGTAATGGATGGTACGAATGTAGTAGGCGGTTTTAAGCTCGAATCTGTTACTCCTACCAAGGTTATGACAAAGGGAGAATATCTGATAAAGCGAGTTTCTTCAGATAAAGATGTGTCTTCTGTTACTTATTTCGGAGAGGAAAAAATGGATGCTACTACTAAGGCTTCTACTAATTATGTGGTTTGCCCTTGGACAAAGGATCGTGCAGGTCTTACTCTCGCAGAAGCCGAAGGTCCTACATCTTTATATAATGTAAAGAAGACAACTTCTACCAGTACAGTTGTAGGAGAGGCAAGTTACATCCTCGATTATGTGATGGAGAATACGACCACCGATAACACCGAGGTTAATTCTACAGGCCTTATCTTTAAAGGCAAGTATTACGAGTCTTCCGAATGGGATGCAACCACAAAGAAGCCTAAGGCTGGTTTTGCTGGAAAAGAAAAGGAATATACCTATACGCTCCGTCATAGCGACCCTTCAGGAAGTGGAACCACCGCTGACCCGATGCATTTTGGTGTTGTTCGCAACAACATCTATCAGGTAAAGGTAGAAGGTGTTGAAGGAAAGTCAAAAGGTTTGAAGTTGACCATACATGTAGTCCCTTGGGCACATTACGACCATGGGGAAGTAATATATTAAACTCTAAAATTAATTTACAAAGTATAACTAAAATGAGAAAACATATAATGAAATATATGGCTTGCCTGGTGATGCTGCTTCTGACTTTTGCAGCATGTTCGCCAGATAGTGATGCTTCTGATCCGGGAAGTATCACCAACAAGACATATACTCTCCATTTTAATCTGTCTCCAGTATCAGGAAGTTCTGCTTCTTCCCGTGCAGAAACTTATACTGCAGGAAGTCCCAATACATGGGAGGACGGTTCTAAAGAAGAGAACATGAAGAGTTGGACAGTTGTCTTTGTAAAGTCTGATGGAACGGTAGCGAAAGTTGTTAAGCAGCCATCCGTAGCTGAAGGCAAAGATAAGGAAGATGATGTAACAGTTACCGGTTTGGAAGCAGGAACTTATTCGGTCTATTCTTTTGCCAATATATCAGATGCAGAACTCGGTACGATTACGGAGGGTTCTCGTTCTCCTGACTTCGATTCCAAATCATTTGCTATCAATGGTAATGATATGGATATTAAAGCGAATGGTATTCCTATGAGTAATAAACAAGAGGTAACTATCGGCTCTGACGGCCAACCGAATGTTAAGAAATTATATGTAGTAAGAATGCTATCCAAGATTACGCTCAAGTTCCGCAATATGACAGGTCAAGATATTACCGTAAATAATGTGAGTATCAGTGATATTACAAGCAATCCTGCTGCAGGAACAGAAAATATCATGTTGCTTCCTAAAACGTCTGTTTCATCTGCGAATGTTGCCCAAACGCCAAATTTGGTAGAGAATGCTAAAAGTGATGATTTTACACATGCGATTACATCTGGTTTGACAATAGCCAAGAACACAACCGATTATGATACAGATAACAGCCGTTCGGTTTCATTCTATGTCAACGAGAGTCAAGCCGGCAATGCTTATCCTTACTTTGTAGTAACGCTCGAAACGAGCGTTGGTTCGCAGAGATACTTCATGTATACCGACTGGAATCAGATAGCCCGCAACGACCATCATGTCTTAAAGTTGGCACTGAGCGATTACAAGCTACGTCTCAAGGTAGAGGACTTTGGATCTATCGGTTCGACTCCGTCATTGAAAGATGACGGAAAACAGCTCAATCTCATTTTCCATGATTTAGAGGAGTTCCATATCGTTCCTTCTGTTACAAAGTATAGTGATGGTTCATCTGTCTCTTTCACTGATCTTGAGTGGACGAGACTCTCGGAATCGGAGACTGGAGCAGAATCAAAAGCCTTCTTGATTCCACCATATATCGTTTCTAGCAAAGATAGAATAGAGGCAGAAACCTTAGGTGAGTTAGGCAAGAAGATAGGGCCAATCATCTATCAGCTTTCTGTGAAAGTTAATGATGGAGTTGATTCACCAACGCTGGTATATCGGGTAGCCATCTCTCAGGATTTAACTTGGTACTCAGCAAGGCGCCATAACGGTGCATTTTGGATATGTAAACAATAATACTTATATTAAAAAACATTGAAGCTTATGTTTAAGTCTAAGATTTTTAATAGTGTAATGAGATATATGTTGGTAGCAATGCTTGCATTGCTGCCAAATGCTATATGGGGATTAACGGAAGAGACAGCGATAAGTATAGCTAGTGGAAGTTCTACTACATTTACAGGCTTGAATAACTATTTTACAACAAATGATTATACTGCTTGGTTTGTCCTTGATGCTTCAGGAAATAATGTTGATATAACCGGATGGTCTATAAGTAATCCTTATCGTGACGGCTACGAGAATAAGAGTACTTATTGGGTATTTCCTAAACCTTATTGGGTTGGTGATAATTCTTTCACAATAACTGCTGCTGGTGAAGATATTTCCAAATACACATTAGTTCTTTTAGTATCTTCTAGCGATGCGTTTTTTAATGCATCTTCTGAAGCAACTGCAGAAAAGAAAATCACTTTTAAGTTGGTATCACAGAATGATATTCCTTTGCTGAAAGATTATACAGGTACAAACAAAATGTCTGTAACAGATTTTGTGGCAGATGGTAGTACATCTTATTCTTTTAATCTAGCTTCTTCTTTAGAGTCTCTATTATCTTTATCTTCTACTTCTGATGGAAGTTCGTTTGATACGAGTTCTAAGAAGATTTATTTGCGTATCAACTTGCGCAATAAAACAACCAATGCTACTCTGAAAGCTAGTGAATATAAAATAGAGAAATCTAACGAATGGGGTGGCTATGATGAAGTTAATAATACAACATTAAGTAATAATAGCTGTAAGAATGATAAAGGAACTTTTTATTATTCTGATCAGCTGACTTCTGCTAATAAAAAACATTTTGGATATAAAATTACATTACAGAATGCTAAAGATGTGATGTCTAACTATGCGATAGACATCTATCTTTCCGATGAAACTGCAAATGTTATTAATTATAATTATAATAATACTCTTCTCCAAGAGCCAACTCTTAAGGCGAAGATCACTTATAATTTGTTGCCTCAATCAGAGAAGGATAAGTTGACTTTTGATGCAACCGATGATTCTTCATTGGATGCTTCTAAGGTTTTCAACTTCCGTCAGGTATTCACTTCGACGACAGCAAAGGTACAACTGCTTACTGAAGAAAATAAGCAGCGACTTTGCGATGCTCTTGGTGTAAGCGATTTGAGTAAAGTAACTGACCTCTATGTACGATGGATGATTACGGACAAGAGCGGTAATGCTATACCTGGCATTACTGCATCTGGCTTGACTCTTCGTAAAGATAAGACAACAGGAAAAGAAATATATTACACATGGTTCTCTGAGAATGCAGCCAGTACTTTGTCTGCAGCGTTGAATCCTACCTTCATTTTCCCGTCATGGGATGATTTGAAGGTATCTTGTGTCGTATCCAATACTAAACTGGTAGAAGGTACGAATGTAAAGTATGGTGTCATGATTAAGGAACCTGATGCATTCAACATCAAGTTTGACGTCAGCTTGGAGGAAGCTCCACTCCTCAACGATTTGGATGCAGCGTTTTCTGCTAATTTAAAGACAAAACTTCTTTATCTTAAGGAGACAACGATAAAGAATAAACAACTTGTCATTACCGATATTGCTTCACAAATAAAGGATTTTAGTCTCTATACGAAGGATGCTAGTGGTAATTACGAAGCATCAGCTGCTAAGCCAATATACTATCGTGTAAGTATTATTGATAAGAAAACGAACAAGCCGATGAGTTCCATTTCTTATAATGAAGTGTCTGAAGCTGGAGGTATTAGTGGTGGATTGAATTCATCTAGCTTCCAAGGGAAGGATAAATACAATAATTCAAAAGGATTATTCTATTATTCAAAAGATAAGACTTCTGTTCCCGAGTCAGATTTTTATATTGCGTTTGGCTTTAATAATGAAACAGATTTTAAGAATAGTCGTATAGAAGTATATTTTTCTGATGAAGCCCCAGTACTTGAAAATTATCTTGTTGTCACAGAACCAACAATTAAAGGTAAGTTGGTTTATGATATCAAGAGTGCCACAGATGCTCCTTTCAAGCATTACAAGGGTTATGCCAATGCAGATGGAGATTATGAGGTAATCGATGCCTCGAAGAATCAGTTGCGCCAGAAGGTGTCTACATGGGAGTATACCTATGTTGTTGATGATGCTGACCATAGGACTGTGTCTCTTATGTTGCCTATACAGAATTTCGAATCCTCTGGTGACGCATTGGAGCCTTTAGGTTATTTCAGATGGTATAATTATGATACAGATAATGCATCAGCAAATTTATCTGTAGAGGGATCTTCTTCTCTATTGAATTCTGTGAAAGATGTAGATAATGTAGATAAGGGATTGATGGCTTTCAATTTGATGGAGCATGCTACACAAAAAACAGTGGGTGTAAAGTATACTCGTCCTAATGACCCAAATTGGAAGGGTGAAACTATTGCTTGTGACGTAAGCCGCTACATTGATGGAATTGATGCTACTGGAACCTATATGGAACATGAACCAACCTTATCCATCAGATACATTTTCCATATTATTCCGTCTACGCAAATGGCTGAAATTCTCAAGGAAGATCTTGTAAATGATAGCAAGGACCTTACGTTTGAGGATAATAAGAATGTAACGGTAGGATTTATGAATGATGACTCGAAGATGACTTTGCGATTGGATTTTGTAGATCCTACTATGTATTATTTCTATCCAGTTATCAATCCTAAAAAGCATGTATATTATCCTGCCGGTTCAACAGAAGCAGAGACAAATGCAATTATCGCTCAACGTAAGATTAAGTATGAAGACTTTTCTTCTGATATCACGAAGGCTGCCAAGATAGAATGGCGAGCTTATAATGGTACCAGAGACAAGATGTGTATTCTTGGACCAGGTAACGTTTCTGATTTCCCACGTTTCTTTGATTTGAGCATAAATCTTCTGAATGGTGCAAATTGGACTGATTTGGATGGTGGTACTGTTACCAAACCAACCTTTAATCCAGGTGATCACTTTTACGTAGTGGCTTATGTTAAGGATGAGTCTGGGAATTGTAGTAGCCCGATGGCCAATTTCAGTATACGATACTTCCGTTTCTATCCAAAGACTTTCGAAGAAATGGGTGCTGAAGATGTGACTCGCCAAATATCTTATCTTGATGAGAACTATAACAATATTGCAGTTGTCTCTTTTGATAATGATAGTCCAGAACAAACATTGTCTGCGCCTACAAGTCCTGATGATAATCAAAGTAAGAATCCATCAGCATGGAACAGGCGCAGTTATGGTTTCGTTTATAAGGATTTGATTGATAAGAGTGCAAATAGGAATAATACTGACAAATATTATAATACCAAACATTCTCCTCAGCATGGTGAATATGGTATTTATAAGACGGCTAATATAAAAGATATCTCAGGTAATGGAGATACTGGTACAGATGGTTACATGTGGTATTCGGGGAAAGAACTGCATGATAGAACTTACGAGGCAACAGGTAAATCTCAGTCGGGTTCTTTCCTTTATATAGATGCTTCAGATGAAAGCCGTACCATCGCTTCTGCTGAGTTTACTGCAAGTCTTTGTACTGGTCAGCAGATGGCATTTAGTGCCTGTATTGCTGATATGACAATGCAAATCGTTAAACCACAGATTATGTTTAGGTTATTTGGTTTGGAGAAAGATGAATATGGTAATATAAAGGACAAAAAGTTATTACATTCTTTCTCTTCCGGTGATTTTGGCACAAACCTTCTTCGTTCTGAAGAGGCTAAATGGTATCAGGTATATGGTAAGATTACGATTCAGCAAGAAGCACAAGTAGAAAAGTATTCTGACTTCCGTATCGAGATTGATAACTATAGTAAGGGTACCGTAGGTGCTGACTATGCCGTTGATGATATCCGTATATATTTAAAGCCAGCTAAGGTTGAAATCTATCAGGACCGACCAGCCTGCGGTGAAACGAGTACAGGTAGCATCAAGTTGAAGATACGTGCCATTCACGAAACTTTGAATGCTATACTTAACCATAAGGATACGAAGATTCATTACCGTTTAGTGAACGAAGATGGTTCCCCTGTTACAGGAGAAGGTCTTTACAACTATAATTTGGATGGTGTGGAGCAAACAATGCCAGATAGCTATGCTTCTGTTGATGTATATGATTCAGAAGCAGCTTGTAAGTCTCATACGATTGATGGTGTCAACATGATAGAAAAAGATGCTGATGGTGAAACCTATATCATCCTGGCTAATCATCCTTTCAAACTCACAAAGGGTAAGAAGTATTATGTCTCCGTATGTGCTGATAGTAATCCAGATGCACCAGATGCCAATTGGGGTAAACCTTCTGAGGTCTGCTCTATCTATAGTGCTATATTTGAGATGATTGGTCAGACACCAATGATTACTGATACAGATGGTAAAGTCATTACAGAGTATCGTGTGAATTGTACTGATTCTGACCCTAAGGTTACGCTAAAGGGAAGTCTTACAACTATTGACCCTAATACTGGCGAGAAGATTACGCTTACTGGTGTGCCATTCTTGTGGTATATTGATGACAGCAGTACGCCTGTCGATGCAACACCATCAACAACCATTGAGATACCTGTTAGCAAAATAGGATATGGTGCTCATAAAATTTATATGAAACCAGAAACGGGTAAAAATGCTGATGGGGATATGGTATTTACTGTTAATGGTGTCGAATATCTGATGTGTACAGAGAAAATTCCTGTGCCTCTGCGTATTGCGAAAGATGGTCCGCAGCTAAACTTCGGATTCAATGATGTGGATTATCCATTTAAAGATAACAGCTACGAAGCTTCATTGCGTATCGGATTGCCACAGATAAAGAAGTTATTGGAAAAAACTTCCCAGGGTTTTCTCCAGGTACCATTGCATAGCGCAAGTTACAAGACTGGTGTTACGGATAAGACTTTGACGTTCATTGATGATAGCAAGACTGGTGCAGATAATACTTCTGTAGATGTTTATGTTGCAACAACTAATGACCCTCTATGGGATGCTTCTTTATTGAAGAAATCTGTTGCGACATTGAGTTCTAGTACTCTTGCTGAAATCGTGCCAGGTGTGCAGTCTACCCTCGACCTCAAGTTCTCTGACGCTGCCGTAGAGAATTTCCATGAGGGATACTACTACGAGCTTAGATTCGCCTTCGAGCAGAAAGCAGTAGCAACAAGTGGAACAAGCTGCCCTGGCGAGTCTTATCTCAAAGTAAAGATTGTACCGGAGTTCATTACCTGGACTCCTACTGCAGATGGCGGTATGAATGCCAACTGGAACAATGATGCCAACTGGCATCGCTCATCTTCTACAGAATTGTATGATAAGGATTATACCGATTATCAGACTTATGGCAGCAGTACAATTTCTGCGGCAGCATCTGCATCGAAGATAGATATTCCTACTCAGAACAGCTATGTGCCAATGAAATTTACCAAGGTTACTATTGATAACTTGAAGGGTTTGCCATTCCCTGACCTCGGTAATGTGGTTTACCGTAGCACCAATCAGATTGCTACCAAACTCACCAATGGTAAGGGTAATGAGGCTACGAAGTATATCCAGTATGACATCATGGCGTTCTGGGATGAAGCGGCTACTGAAAAGGGATTGGAAGCAGGTAATCTGAAGTGCGAGAAGTTCTATGGCAATACCTGCCATCAGATTTACTTCAAGCCTCAGGGCGAACTTCGCGACCAGTGCTATCTGATATATGACAAGGCTTGGGTAGAGAAGGAGCTGGTGCCTAACAAGTGGTACACCATGGCTTCGCCTCTGCAGTATATCTACGCCGGTGATATGTATGTGCCGGCAAAGGATGGACGACAGGAAACCAAGGCGTTTACGGATATCACGTTTGATACGAATGTATATAGCCGGAGCAAGTATCCGGTTTATCAGAGAGCTTGGATGAAGAGTGATGTGAAGGAAATCATCCCTAAGAGTGATTATCCTGCATCTCATTACCCAAGTGTAGCTGCTCTAGAAAATTTTGATATGAATCTCGGCTACTGGAGCCATGTATATAATAAGGTAGATGAGAGCTATGCCGCAGACGGAACATTCGGTGGCTTCTCTATCAAGGCGGGTAATGCGCTCTTGCCGAAGGATCAGACTAAGAAGGCGCTCCTTCGTTTGCCAAAGGCTGATACAAGCTATCAGTACTTCGATTATAATGGAACAACGACTTCTGACAGTACAGATGTAACCAAGCCGGATGTATCTGCTATCGTTTCTTCAGATAAGAATAGCACTGGCCATGGCAAACTTCTCGTTGCTTTCAACAACGAGGAGAAGCATCTTGCAGAAATGACCCAGAGCTTGGGAACAGATAATAACAGCGGATTCTATCTCGTTGCCAATCCATATACCTGCTCTATCTCGATGGCTAAGTTCTTCGAGGCTAATACTGGTTTGCAAAAGGCAATATGGATGGTAGAGAATGGCGAGGTGAAGGCGATTTCCAATGCAGAATTGGATAAGCAGAACTACGCTATCCAGCCTACCCAGTCGTTCTTTGTCAAGAAGGAAGATGGAAAAACGGTAGAAAATGTAAGATTCACGTCTACGATGTGTATAGACCGCACTATTACTCCTGGCCTTCGGATGGCATCAGACTATGTCAAGAGCATTGAAGCAACGACAGAGAATTCCAGCGGTCAGACTTCAAAGGCACGCATCGCTTTGCGTCCGGAGGCTTCTGCCGACTATGATGACCAGGAGGATGTGGATCTCTTGTATGATCAGAACCTAAAGGATGTTCCGCAGGTTTATACCGTTGCCGGCAACGAGGCGGTGGCTGTGAATGCAGTTCCTGAGTTGTCCTGGATTCCACTCGGTATCGTGAGCCAGCAGGCTGAAGAGGTTTCACTTACCCTGAAGGGTGTGAACAAGCTCGATGCTCCGGTTTATCTCTATGATGCTGCATCGGCAAGCTTTACAGAAGTTCATGATGGCGAGGCTGTGAAGGTGAAGGCGGGTGATCACGGAAGATACTTCCTCACCCAGACCCGTACCTCAACCGGCATCGACCGCATGGAGGCTGAAGAGCAGAGTGCACCGGTGAAGGTTTACTCACCTGCTGCAGGCATGATCGTTGTTTCTGCCTTGGGTGGTGAGAAGCTCGACAGGGTTCAGGTATTTACGTTGGATGGCAAGATGGTTCACAGTTATCAGTTGCCTGATAAGCAAAGAATGATTCTGCGAGTTCCATCCGGCATTTACATTGTGAAGGCATCTACCCAGTCCTGTGCTCAGACTAAGGGTCAGAAAATTTCAGTAAGATAGTATATTCTGGTTTTTAAATATCAATACTTATTTTTTGATAATCCTTTTATACCCACATTATCTGATACCTTACTAATATAGGGGCATCTTTGTTTCTTTGGTAGAGACGAAGGTGTCCCTATCATTTTTATTATTTTTTTTAACACGCATAATTTGCTAGTTTCCAACAATTATCTTATATTTGCAAAGAGTTTCTATGTCTTTTATGTAGAGATTCAGATGAACGACATCAAAAAACGAGCTTGATTCGCATGATGAAAGAGACAAATATACACTCACAGGTTACGTCCACTATTGCAGGGGACGACGGCGAAGCCGTGGCAAAAAGTGAAGAAAACGCTAAGAAAAAGGTTCCGGAAAAGCCTAATGAAGGGCTTGAAAAACCTGCTGATGCAGGATGGTATGTGGCTGTAGTGAGAGTGAATTGTGAAACGAGAATAGCTGATTCTATACGAATCAATCTTAATCACAATCATGTTTGGTTTGATTACTGGATTCCCAAGGTAAAAGTAGTTTATATAGACAAACGTTCCAATAAGCGAAAAGTGAAAGAAAAGCTATTTCTTTCCACTTTCATCTTTTGCAATGTTTCTCCGAGACAACTTGACAAAATCCGCTTCCGTTCGGATGTGTATAAGATGCTGACGATGCCAGGTCAAAGGAAAATATATCAAATTCCCGACCAGGTTGTTGCCAACTATCGATATTTTGTAGAGAATGATGAAGAGCCTGTCACTGCTGCCCCTGTTCCTTTGAAGAAAGGAATCAAAGTGCGAGTGGTAGCAGGCAGCATGAAAGGTGTGGAAGCATACGTACAGAGCTATAATGGCAAGAAAGCCGTCATCGGCAGCGAAATCAAGTATATCAGTGGTGCAACGCTTACGATAAGTAGAAATTTACTCGAAGTCGTTGAAGAAGATTGAGTTGCAGAATGATCTTGTTGCATTAAAAAACTATGAGTTATCTGAGTAAAATGTTATAGTAAGTTATAGCAAAGCGGTCCCATCCCGCACAATCTGGCGAGGGCTTTGATGCCCCGCCAACCTTAGAGCGTAGCGGTTCCGAGCACCGAGTAGGGCGGTTACCTTCTTCTCGCCTGAGGTTTCTGTCCCCCGCTAACGGGGGAACCGAAGGGGGTGTAAAGACCATTGAAGAAGACCGAGATGAGAGGTGGAGCCTTCCTTAACGGTAAGGAAGGTTTCTGTCCCCTATAAGGGGAACCGAAAGGGTCGCAAAGACTATTGAAGGTAGGTTTTCGAAAATTTTATCATGTCCCTAATCCCATGTAATTATAACTCGAACAAAAAGGTGAATGTCAAGGCTGCCTAATAGGTAGCTTTGGCAATACCAATTAATAATATGCTTTTTTTGAAAAATGTTGGATGTGCTAACTGCTGAAAATCAGTAGTTACGTTCTAACGGTGATTTACATATGGGAGACTAAGTCTCGTATTCTTTTCTCAAAATACACAAACAATGCCGCCGTGCCAAGATGCTAAGTTATAACTTTGCCTTTTTTTTCAAAAATATCTGTGAAATATAACTAAAAAGTTTGCAGATAACGATATAGTTTTTTATCTTTGCACCATCTAAGTGACAATATATGAATGCAATTCAGTAAATTATGGCAATGAACGACAATAAATCTATATTGCGTGTGCTTCGTGAAAAATTCAAGTACACCCAAGAGGAGGTAAGTAAGTACCTTGGCATCAGCCAACCAGCCTACCTGAAGTACGAGACGGGGGAGACTGAAGTCTCTATGGAGGGCTTGGAGAAGTTGGCTCGTCTCTATGGTATTGATGAGTATGACATACTCGAAGGTAACATGGAGCAAGTGAACTTTGCATACGCTTTCCGACGTGATGGTGTGGCAAATCTTGAAGAGGTGTCTCACTTCCAGCAAATAGTAAAGAACTATATCATGATGAGCAATGAACTTGAAAAAATCAGATAAAATACAATTGGAACTCTTGTCCCTTTCTCTTCGCCAAGAGCTAGGAGTCAAGTTTAATGAGCCTGTTAGTGTTCATCAAATGCTTCGCAACAAGAATATCATAGCAAGTTTTCAACCTTTGTCTGAGGGTTTTGAGGGCATGGCTATCAAGATACTTCGTAAGGAGCATGATGTGCGACTATTCATGCTTGTCAATACAAGCAGCAATTATAGTCGCCAACGCTTCACGGCTTGTCACGAACTTTATCACCTGTTGTTTCAAGAGGATTTTAGTGTATCCTATGAGACGGATAACGAAGATGGCAAAAAGAGCATAGAGGAACAATCTGCTGATTATTTTGCTCGTTGCTTACTTTTGCCAAGGGATGGCGTGCTATCGTTAATACCAGTAGAGAAGCGAAAGAGAGATGCTATTTCCATGGCAACGGTATTGAAGATAGAGCAGAACTTTCGTTGTTCTCGTTCCTGCCTTCTCTATCGACTCAAGGAGATGGATTTGATTTCCGAGACGGTTTATGGTTTATTTCAGCATGATGTGATAAGGAGTGCTGCGGAGTATGGTTATCCTACCTCTTTATATATGCCGACCCATAGCAAGGAACTGATAGGAGATTATAATGTAAAGGCTCGCCAACTTTATGACAAGGGATTGATTTCCCAAGCCAAGTATTTTGGTTTGTTATATGATATGGGCATCGATTTCGGAAAGGAGGCTTTGGATGGCAAGAGCGAAGGTCATATTGGTTGATGCGGATGTCATAGCGCATTTCATAGCCACAGGTCACATCATGGAATTGAACGGTATCTTGTCACCTCATCAGCTGTATGTTGTCGAGAATGTTTATCGTGAGGCAACACGTCATCCCGGCGATGCCAACCGTAAGCAGAAAGTGGATGAGTGGATTAAGGATTCAAAGACTTGTGTAATCAGGTTTCCCAGTCAGAACCAGAATATCAAGAGGGAGTTTTTTAAGTTGAAGCATGACAATGGTCTTTTGGGTGATGGTGAGTGTGCCTGTATGGCGATGGCTCGCTATGGACAGGAAACGATAGCCAGCAGCAACTTTCGTGATGTGGCACCTTATTGTGATGCCAATGACATTGAATATATCGGTGTGATGGACATTTTGCAGATTGCTATCAACAAAGGTTATTGGACGGACGAGCAATGCGACCAATTTATTATGGATGCCATCAAGGAGAATAACGCTCGTTTCCCCGTGGATAGGATGGAGGAGTATAAGACAGAGAAGGATTTGGGAGGATTCTGAGCAATATAATAGTCATGAGACTGCGGAAAACTTAGCTTTTATGTATTCTTTGTATGAAAGCTGTAAAATGAATAATTTAAATTTTGGAAGGTACATTGAAGACATCCTTACCCGCATGAAAGATGGGGATAAGGACTATAAGTCTATGCTTCCATGTTACTATGTTGAAAAAACAGATGAGGTGAAGGAGTGTGCTTAGCAATCCTTCACCCTTAAAACGATACAAAAGATATTTTTTTCAAAAAACTGATAGGTGTAACTACTTGTAATATAGTGGGGACGCTGTATTGGTGATATACAGATCTCACAGATTTTCACAGATTTTCGACTCCTTCGGAGTTTTTGCTGTGAGCCTTAGTGAGAGTACCTGTTGCTTGCAACAAGATTATCTGTGTAAATCTGTGAAATCTGTGGGAGACTAAGAATAATGTTGAATGTTGAATTTTTCCCACAGATTACACAGATTATCACAGATCTGCTTTACTGTGAGAGTTGATGTGTATAAGACCGTTGCTTGCAACGAGAGTATCTGTGTAAATCTGTGAGATCCGTGTGCGACTTAAATACCATCCGTAACTATGATACTTAGCCATCGTAACCATGATACTTAGTGGTCGTAACCAAGATACTTAATCCTCCACGGTATCGTTAGGATCGATGAAGGAATCGTTGTTGATTTCGCTACCTTCCTTCTCTATCACAGCCCAGCCGTTGCCGTTCTTCTTGTGAATCTTCTTGAATCCAAGACGCTTCATCACGTTACCGATGTTCTGGTTGTTCAGGTTCTGGCGAAGAGCAGGGTTCACACCTATCCTCTCCAGTATCTCAGCACTGTAGCGGAACTTGATAAACTGTAGCGGCGTATCTGGCTCCGGCACCCGGTAGTAACGGAGTATCTGCTCCTCGGCATAGTTGGCTACCATGAAGAGGCGGTTGTGACTGCGCATCAGTTCGATGTCATCCCTCGTCAACCAGTATGTCCACTCCAGGGGCTCGCCCTTAGGATGGCTCATCACCTCCTGACCCAGTGCCACTGCCTCGGCAAACACGTGGTCGTAGTCTATCGGGTGCTCTATCGGACTCTCGATGCTCTTTACCAGCCAAGGACAGTAGCGGCGGTTCTCCTCGTCGGTGATGAACTGCTGGCTGTTGGTGGTGCCGCAGAGCGATCCACGGTGGGGCATCTCCGAACGGTACTTGTCGTAAGGTCGGCGTATGGAGAATGTCACCTTGGTCATGTTGCTCTTGAAGGCGCTCAGGTTCTTGCCGAATACCATCTCAAACTCGTCGAGACAGAGCAGAGCCTTGCTGCTGAAAGCCTCCATGAAGTCCTTGTCGGTATAGGCGCCCGTCGAATCGTTGAGGAAGTACTGGCGCAACTGTGGGGGCAACAGCATGTGGAAGAACGTGGTCTTGAAGATGCCGCCCTTGCCCACGAAGATGAGTATCATCTGGTTCACCACCTTCAGCGTTACCCACGCCACCACCATCGCCACCAGCCACTTCTTGAAGAAATAGCGGAAGAGGCTCTGCGTATGCTCGTAGTCGGGCAGGTTCTCCACCTCGATGCGGTCGGCGAGCTGGTCGATGTAGTCGGGATCCTCTCCCTTCTTCCATTTCGGCAGACTGCGCAGGTAATCGTCCAAGGGGTCGAACGGCTCGCTGAAGTCGCTGTTGATGATGTTGTGCAAGGTCTTCTCAGGGAGATGCAGTCCCGACTCGTCCATCTCACTCCAGATGGAGTTCTCGATGTTGTCGTCGATGCGGACCCAGTCAGGATACTTGCCGTCTAAAACGATGCGGCTCTCCACCTCGTAAAATCCCGTCAGCTCGTTTCGGCGGAACAGATAGTGGGTGAGTAGCCACTGCTTGATGCTCCTTACCGATGGCTTGCCGCTGCGGCCCTCGCCCTGGCGATAGAAGTGCCAGATGCCAAACTTATGCAGATGCTTGTAGCGAGACTTGACGACGGAAGCCGTATCCTGGTAGCTGGTTCCAAACTCACGGTCGGCGTAGGACTGGGCTTCTTCCAGCGGGATGCCATAGTAGATGCAGATGTCGGCAAAGTGCCATACATACTCGTTGTGATGCTCAGGCTCGAATCGATAGCCCCACAGGTCGAGCAGTTCCCTGATATGGGAAGCTGCCTCCTCGATGGTAGGCGCACCCTTGTCGCTTGACTTCGCCTCCTCTTTCACCTTGCTGCTTCGCTTTCCTCCCTTGGCGTTTCGCCTGGCAGAATACTTCGCCTGCAACGCCTTCTTCGTGTAGAGGGGCTTCAGGTCCTTCGGTCCCAGGGCAAAAGGCTCGGCATCCCAACGGAAATAGGCATCCGGGTCGTAGGCAAGACCGGCGCATCGGGTGATGTCTACACACTGCTTGTCGGGAGCGATACCCAGGAGCTGGGTGTAGTAAGCCATCGCCTTCTGCAGTACGGCATCGAAGAGTTCGAGCACGCTGATGTCGTCGTCATCTACAGGATGGTAGGCACAGAATACTCTGAATCCCCTGCCGCTCACGGTGATATACTCTACCATCGTATGATTGTCGCCTCTCACCAGTTGGATAAGCTGCTCCATATCTTCCTTCTTCACATGGTCGAAGTCGAGCTGTAACATGTAGGTAGGTTTGAGGAAGTCGGCAAGTTGTCTGCCGTAGCCGTTCATGAGTGCCGAAACCGTGATGGCAGGCATCTCAGGCTTGTACTGGTCGGCAAACTGCTTGCTGATGGCGAGGCGCTTGCGGTAAGTCTCGGTCATCATTCGTAGCTCAGGGCTAGAGGTAATCACGCTCTTGAGATACAACCAGTCGGCGAGTGGATGGCTCTCCGAAGATTTGATACAAGGGAAGTACGATGGCATCGTAGCTGTCCCATTCATGCAGTTGTTAGGGTCTTTTTTCATTTTTTTAAATTATCGATTGTTAATATACTAATCTGTTGTTTGCAACGTTCTCTAAGAAAGAGTGTGGGTGAACACTTGGCGATGAAGTCGGTGAAGGGTGAACCCTGATGCCAACCTTTAGCGTTAATAATGTGTTAAAAACACTATATAACCCATTATAATAGAGACTCTTATATTTCTAGCATGCGCTGTATATACAAAGTTCTTTTTATTAGGGTTCACCCCTGAGCCGAAAAGGTGAATGCTTGGGGCAAGTGTTCACCCCGCTGTTCACCAATCGGTAACTGTCAGCAAAGATACGACAAAAGGGCGATATAGGAAATCGAAAATTACCACATTGTGGTAAAAACGAATAATTTAAATATTAATTTTTTAAAACTTTTAAGGATGGAAAAAAGAAATTCCTTCTTTCTGCCGATGAGAAGTTGAAGCTCGCGGCTGAGATTTCGTCGAAGACTGCTGAGCAGCGTTTCGACAAGTTGTCAAACCAGTTAGTAAAGTCTGCCAAGCACATTTATTCAGAGAAGGCGACTTATCATGAGTTGACCGAAGGCATGCGTGCCTGGGTGTTGAAGAAGAGTGACATCAAGAAAGCGTTTCACCTGACCCGCAGTTTCTTCACTCATTTGAACAAGGGCGAGCATATGTTGCTTTCCGAGTTTGTTCGTTTCACCAATTGGATTTTCACCCATTATGCTAGCGAGGAGGTTCGCTTGAAGGTATGGATGGGTATTGGCACGGTGTTGTTCTGTCACACGAAGGAGAATGCCGATTACGGTTGGCATCCATTCTCCCGTCCTCTCGACCAGATCTACGAGGACATGGTAGAGAAAGAGGTGAAGAAGCGAGTAGAGAAGGAGTTAAGAATCCGCGCTTTGAAGAAAGCCCAGGATGAGATAGGAAAATACTGATTTCATTTTTTTTAGATTGATTTAGAACCATTAAGGCGCCGCCTTCCTGCTGGTGAAAACTGGCTGGAAGGGGGTGCTGTAAAACCAAAAGCTGTAGAGTCTGGAAGTAGTTTGAATCCGTGAGATCCGTGTGAGCCTGATTAGATTGCTTCCATATTATTATGTTACGAGGGTGTGTCATAAGTCTGTGACGCACCCCTTTTTATTTTTTGCCTTTTCAC
>ENA-OZWP01000185-OZWP01000185.1-human-gut-metagenome-genome-assembly--contig:-NODE-185-length-19012-cov-6.611647_pt1 | contig 19012 bp, 9 predicted proteins | sample MGYA00243535_ERZ654081 | MGnify/ENA primary metagenome ERZ654081 (study PRJEB26926, sample SAMN06165119) | human gut metagenome | biome: ENVO:00009003; feature: ENVO:2100002; material: ENVO:00002003...
AATCTTGCGAGGCACGGTAGGAGTAGAGTAGTTGTCGAAGACATACTGTCCGTTCTCGCTCAAAGTGGCGCTGTGCCATCCCTTGCCGCAATCATCTACCAGCGTACGCTTGCCGGTTTTTGTGTCTACGGCAAAGATGTTTCTCTGGATAGGCGATTTCTCGTTGGATGCGATGATGATACTCTTGCGCTTGCTGTTGAAACCGAGCACTTCCATCACCTCCCATTTACCGGAAGTCAACTGCTTGATTTCAAGCGATTCTGTGTTGCTTGCCATGCGGCTTCCGTGCTTGCCCAGGGTGCAGAGATAGAGGTGGTTGTAGCCATCCTTGCGGCTCTGCATGATAAAGCTGTTGCTGTCCCAAGGCAGGAACTGGATAGGATGACATGGTTCTACATATTTCTCATCGGTCTCGCGATAGAGTTCGCCTGTCTTCTCGCCGGTTTCTGCATTGTAGGCAGTCAGACGGCAGTCGTTCTGGTCGCGGTTCAGTTCGAACATATAGATGGTCTTGCTGTCCGGACTCCATGCGATGTTGGTGAAGTAGCGGTCGGTTGGATCGCCAGCCTTCAGATAGATGGTCTTGCCGGTCATGCAGTCGAACACGCCTACGGTTACCTTGTGTGATGTCTCGCCAGTCATCGGATACTTGTCTGGTGCAGGAGTAGCAATGCAACTCTGTGTTTCAGAATGATTGAAACCGATTTCTGGGATGTCGACCTGCGGATAGTCGGTTACCATACTCTGGTCCATGCGATAGAAGGCGAGCAGTTCGCCGTTCGGACTCCAGAAGGTTCCCTTGCTGATACCGAACTCATCGCGGTGAACACTCTGTCCATAAACAATTTCGCGGCTTCCGTCCTTTGAGAGCTGGAAATCGTGAGATTTCTTCTCTTTTGTCAGGGCGTTGCTGGTTACATCGAAGGTACGTACATAGAGGTTGCTGCCCTTCAGATAGGCGAAGGCGTTCTGCTGGGCGTTGGCCTCCAAGAGGTTCTCGCCGTCAGCAAAATCCATCTCGCTCAGCAGCTTATGCTTCTTGAAGTCTACGGTATAAGTCTTGCTGCCGTTGCTTACCATCACGATGCTCTTGCCTGCAAAAGGGAAGAGAGCATTGTAGAGGGCTCTTACCTTGATGTCTTTGGTAGGAGCAATCCACTGGTTGATGTCATTGATGCCGAAGAGTTTGGTCTCCTTGCCTGTCGTCTTGTTGACGAGATAGCAGGCATCCACATCCTGGCGAACGAGTTCATTGCCCCACCAGGTGCACCAGCGGTTCTTAGCTACCATGTTACGATAGTTGTTGCCGCCGAAGTTCAGGTCTTCCAATGTAAAGGTTTTCTCGCCTTTCTGAGCAGGAACCACGCCCTGAGCCTGTAAGTCGGTTGCATTCATAGCCATCATGATCATAGCAGCAAAAGATAATTTATAAATTGAATTCTTCAGATTCATTATATTCTTTACTTTATCGGGTTTAACACCCATGCGTCGTGAAACACGACGTATGGGTCGATATGTCTTTAATCCTCGTCGTCGAAGTCAACGCTGAAGTTCTTCTTGCCTCCGCGCTTGCCTCCGAAATCACGGCCACCACGTTTGTCGCCCTTGAAGCCACCACGCTTGTCGCCTTTCTCGAAACGCTTTCCACCGAAGTCACGGGCACCCTTGCGGTCGCCCTTGAAGCTGCGGCTTCCACGCTTGTCATCGTCGTCATCATTGCGTCGACCGCCGCCGATACGTGAACGGCCGCCCTTATGGAACTCAGCACGCTTCTTCTCGAAGTCTTCCAGACGGTGAGTATGGAACTTGAAAGAACGGATATCGTCCTCTTCGTTTTCAGTCTCCTCGCTAACACGCTTCTTGAATTCACGCTCCTTCTTGAAACGGTGCTTCTGAGCCATCTCGCTCTTCTCGCGCTCAGTCTTCACAATACCGCCTTCAGAACGGAAGTCCTTCATCTTGCCGTCGAACATCACATACTTGCGGAATTCGCACTCCAAGCTTCCGTTGAATACAGGAATCTTGATAGATGGTTTCAGACCAATCTGCTCGAAGCACTCCTCGCGGTAGCTCAATACCCAAGCCTCGTTGCCGGCAAAAGCCTTCTTGAAGCGCTCACCTATCATCTTGTAGGTGTTCAGGAGGTTAGGGGTAGAGATGCGCTCACCGTATGGAGGGTTCATCACGATGATGCTCTTCTCTGCTGGCTGGGTGAAGTCCTTGAAATCAGCCTGTGAGATGGTGATGTCCTTGCTGAGACCGGCAGCACGAACGTTGAGATTAGCTGTATTGACAGCCTTCATGTCAACATCGTAACCATAGATATGGTGCTCGAACTCGCGCTCCTGAGAGTCATCGTTATAGATCATGTCGAAGAGATCCTGGTCGAAATCGTTCCACTTCTCGAAGGCAAACTCCTTGCGGAATACACCTGGAGAGATGTTGCGGGCGATGAGGGCAGCTTCGATGGCGATGGTACCTGAACCACACATCGGGTCGATGAAATCGCATTCGCCCTTCCAGCCGGTCATCAGAATCATACCTGCAGCGAGAACCTCGTTCAGAGGAGCCTCTACCTGCTCCTGGCGGTAGCCACGGCGGTGCAGACTCTCACCACTCGAATCGAGACTCAAGGTGGCATTGTCTTCTGCAATGTGGATGTTGAGGCGGATATCCGGGTTAGATACGCTGATATTTGGACGTGTACCCTGCTTCTCGCGGAACCAGTCAACAATCGCATCCTTTACCTTGTAGGTTACGAAGCGTGAGTTGCGGAACTCCTCTGAGTAGACTACTGAGTCAACAGAGAAAGTCTTCTTCACGTCTAAGATGTCATCCCACTTGATCTTCTGAATCTGATCATACACCTCTTCAGCGCTTCTCGCCTTGAAGTGCTTGATAGGCTTTAAGATACGGATGGCTGTGTGCAACTGGAAGTTAGCACGATACATCATTTCCTTGTCGCCTGTGAAAGACACCATGCGGCGACCGATCTGTACATTATTGGCACCCAACTGGGTGAGCTCTTCAGCCAAGACAGGCTCGAGGCCCATGAAGGTCTTGGCAATGAGTTCAAATTCCTGTTCCATTATTGAATTCTATATCTAATAAACTTTGTTTTTCTTTTTTATATTTCTTTGTTTTCGGTTTCATATCCTTGGTAACCCATACGTTGGCTCCCACTACGCAGCCTTCTCCGATGGTGATGCGACCGAGGATGGTGGCATTGGCGTAGACGATGACATCATTTTCGAGGATAGGGTGGCGAGGGATTCCCTTGATAGGATTGCCGTCCTTGTCGAGAGGAAAACTCTTGGCTCCGAGGGTTACACCCTGGTAGAGTTTCACATTGTCACCGATGATGCAGGTAGCTCCAATCACCACACCCGTACCGTGGTCGATGGTGAAGTGCTTGCCGATGGTAGCCTCCGGGTTAATATCAATACCGGTTTCTGAATGAGCCAGTTCAGTCATCATTCTCGGAATGAGCGGCACTCCCAGTTCGTGCAGTACGTGGGCGATGCGGTAGTTGGTAATCGCCTTGATGACCGGGTAGCAGGAGATGATTTCTCCATGGCTCATGGCAGCCGGGTCGCCCTCGTAGGCAGCCTCTACATCGGTAGCCAGAATCTTGCGCAGTCTCGGGAATTCCATGATTGCCTTGGCTGCAATCACGCCTGCCTTGGCACGCTGGTGCTGCAGTTCAGCCTGGGTTTCCGTTTCGCAGTCGTTGGCGAAGCAGAGACCGGCGAGAATCTGCTCTGACAGCATCTCATAGAGTTTCTCTACTCTTACTCCAATATGATATTTGATGGTTGAGATATTTACCGAAGAATTGCCGAAATATCCCGGAAAGAGGATAGAACGGGACAAACTGATGATTTCTTCGAGCGCCTTGCCCGAAGGAAGTGGATTCCCGTATCGATGCTGATGGAAGAGACCCTTCATAGATTCGGCGCTCGAAAGCTCCTCGATGGTCTCTGTCAGCTGATGAGTTAATGTATCTTTACTCATTTTCTTAATGTCTCAATAAAATTTGAGTGCAAAGATACGATTATTTTCTTGAATGACAAAGAAATAGCTACGGTTTTTTGTATTTTTTAGAGTGATTTTTTGAGGGATGAAAGATGGAAAGACCCATGTACGGTGTTTTACCGTACATGGGTCTGGCTTGTCTTATTTTGTGATGCTGTCCAGGAAGAGGAGCAGTCGGTTGGTGACGTTTACCTCTGAAACACCGGAATCGAAGTCGAGCGATACGAGGTTGAGCATTGGGAACCGGTCGTGGAGACGTTTCTCGATGCCCTTGGAAATCACGTGGTTAGCGATGCAACCGAAAGGCTGGAGCGAGATGATGTTGTTCACGCCATCACGGATGTAACCTACGATGTCGGCAGGCAGAAGCCAGCCTTCGCCAAACTGGGCTGCGAGCGAAACCAGTCCCTGTACGTCCTTCGCATCATCATAGATATTGGTGAACGGACGGAAGTAGCGGAACTTGCCGGCAGCCTTGTTTACCTGGCGCAATCTTCTGCCTATCAGCGCCTGATAAGCGCCCTTGATGATGAAATCGGGCACTTTGGTGCAACTCAGCCGCATGTGTTTCTGTATCTCCACGTTCACAAATTCCTGCAGGAAGAAAGGGGCAAGCAGAGGCGGAACCACCTCTATGCCGCGCGAGATGATGTTCTGCTCCAGGAACTGGTGGGCGAAAGGATTGAACTTCAGGAAGATTTCGCCTACGATTCCTACCTTCGGCAGTTCTCTTTCGAGGGTCATCTGGTTGAATTCTTCGGCTGCCTGTTCCAGGAGTCGGATGAGTTCTTTGGCTGAATTCTGGGCGATAGGTCCGTCTATCAGCTGCATGTATTTATCGCGCAACTCTCTGGCAATGCCCGGTTTTCGCTCTCTTACGATGCAGGCGTTGTACATCTCGTTGATTGCATCGCCATAGAAAATGGCGGTAACGATAATCTGACTGTATTTCAGCCAAGGCACATTGAAGCCGTCCTGCTCGTTGTAGTCTTGCTTGTCGTCTGTTGAGCCTGATGCTTCGCCTGTTGAGGCTGTTACACCGAGCGTGAGCAGCGGAATATCCTGGAATCCATTTGAAATCATCGCACGCTTGATGAGACCGGCGTAGTTGGTTGCGCGACACTGGCCGCCCGTCTGACTCATCACTACTGCCGTATTGTTCAGGTCGTATCTGCCTGATTTCAAGGCTTTGATGATGTCGCCGACGATGAGTGTTGCCGGATAGCAGACTTCATTGTTGGCAAACTTCAAGCCGAGTTCGGCGCTTACCTCATCGCTCATTGGAAGTACCTCTACATCATAGCCTATCAGTTTCAGGATAGGCGGAATGATAGGGGTGAGGTATTCGGTCATGAAAGGAGCGAGAATCTTGCGATGAATATCCTGCTTGGTGAATACCTTGGTCTGTTGTAAATGTTGAATGTTGAGTGTTGAATGTTGAATTTCTTCAGCTGTTGAATTGGCTTTCCCTTCGGCCGCCGAACGTTGTTTCTTCACTCTTCGTTCTTCACTCTTCACTTCCTTTACTCCCTTCAGGCTTTCTATGAGCGAGCGGACACGGAGCTTCAGAGAGCCGATATTGCTCACATCATCTATCTTCAGCAGCGTGAACGGCTTGTTGTGGCGCTTCATGATGTCGCGAATCTCGTCCTGGATAAAACTGTCAGGACCGCAGCCGAAGCTGGTCATCTGGACGAAATGAACCTCATCGCCCTGTTCGGCTGCCCATTGTGCTGCCTTCAGAATGCGGTTCATATACGCCCATTGCTTCACGAGATAAGTCTCTGGCTGACAGTTGTATGCTTCGTTGTTGTCTTGGCTGGCTAATGCAGCCTCATTTCTTTCTGCCGCCAGGTTCTCCAGATTGAAGTCTTTGAAATCTGCAAAGAGATTACCCCGGGCGATGTCTTCGCTGATGACGTTGACTCCCAGATTGGCTATCATCTCGCTCAGCTTGTGCTGAATCAGCGGGTCTGTATGATAAGGACGGCCAGCCAGCAGAATCGTAAGTCCCTTGTTTGGCTTCAGAATCTCCCAGCCCTGTTTCTTGATTTCAGCAGCATATACTGCCTGAGCATAGAGGGCCTCTCTTAGCGCTTTATGGGCAGTCTTCTTGCTTACTCCCAGTTGCTTGAGATAATCGGTAATCTGCTTTTCCAGCGCCTTAGGCTGGGCAAAGTTGATGACGGGTGTATCGATTGGTTTCTTCAGATTGATGACCGACTTGATGACATCGCTGTAGCCCGAAACGACCGGACAGTTGAAGCTGTTCAGCGTATTCTTCGGGTCGTCATTATGTTCATAAACCACGTATGGCATGAGGATGCGGTCAACCTTCGGGTTCTCGTTGAGTTCCTTCAGATGACTGTGAGCCAGTTTAGCCGGGAAGCAGATATTGTCGCTCATCACCGTATTCAAGGCTCCTTCATACTGGCTGAAAGTGGAATCGGAAGAGAGAATCACGCCCAATCCTGCTGCCCGGAGCAGCGCATTCCAGAACGGATATTCCTCGTACATGTTGAGGATGCGAGGAATGCCTACTTTGACGTTGTGTTTTACAACGTCAAGTGGGTTAACTTCTTCTCTATCAAAGAGTAAACTATATTTGTATTCGTAAATGTTTTTGCCTTTTATCCCGTTTGCTCCCTTGTTGTTGAACACACGCTCACACTTGTTTCCGGAGTAGAATCGGTTGCCGCCGGCAAAGGTGTAGCGGGAAACATAACAATGGTTTTCGCAGCCTTTGCATTGCAGCTGCTTGGTTTCATAATGAGCCAGATTCTGGAGATCATCGATGGATCTTGATGAGGCAGGGTGCTCGTCTTCTGCAGATGTGCGATGCTTGTAATCTGCCGCCGCATGAAGGGCACAGCCGTAGGCGCCCATCAGTTCAGGCATGTTGCTTCGTGCCACTTCTGTATGGGTGAGTAACTCAAATGCTCTTACCACCGCATCGTTTCTCATCGTACCACCCTGCACAACGATTTTGCCTCCAAGGTTCTCATTACCATGGAGTTTCAATACCTTATAAAGACAGTTCTTGATGACCGAATAAGAGATTCCGGCAGAAATATCAGCTACAGATGCGCCCTCTCTGAGCACCTGCTTCACCTTCGAGTTCATGAAGACGGTGCAGCGGGTTCCCAGGTCGCAGGGAGCCTTCGACTGGCAGGCGAGTTGGGCAAAATCGCCTACAGAATAACCCATGTTGTTGGCAAAGGTCTGGATAAATGTTCCGCAGCCCGAACTGCACGCCTCGTTGAGTTCCATGCGCACCACAGCCCCTTTCTCCACGAAGATAGCCTTCATGTCCTGTCCGCCAATGTCCAGGATAAAACTCACGTCAGGCATGAGTGAGGCAGCAGCTCTTTCGTGCGCCATTGTTTCTATAATGCCGCTATCGAGGCCGAAAGCCGCCTTGATAAGTTCTTCGCCGTAACCTGTAGAGCAGGAGCCTACGATTTCCAGTTCAGCGCCTCGCAATGCAGCTTCCTGCTTCAGGGCGTTCAGTCCATCCGCTACTGCCTTGATCGGATTTCCCAGATTCAGGCGGTAATTGGTAAAGACAATATCTCCCGTAGGCGTCTCCGCATTCACTCTTACCGCAACAATCTTCGTCGTAGTAGAGCCCGAGTCAATACCAATCACAACCTGCTGTTTCCCTTTATTCAGCGGTTGGTTTTCGGTAGCGAATTTCGCCTTTGATTTGAGCCATTCCTGGTGCTCTTTCTCGTTCTTGAACAGAGGCAGCAGACTGCTGGTCCATTCCGTTTGTATTTCTTTTTTCATCCGGCTTCTGAGAACAGATACTGAGGCTGCAGAATCTGCCGATTTAGCCCGATAAGCACAGCCCAGAGCCGGAATGAGATTGCTGTTTCCGGATACGATGAAGTCGTTTGGAGAGAGATGGAGATAATCGCAGAAAGCCTTGCGGAGAGCCGGAAGAAAGGTCAGCGGACCGCCGCAGAGCAGGATAGGAGCCTCGAAGCTGATGCCGTGAGAAAGCGTTACCACCGTCTGTACGGCAATGGAATGGAAGATGCTGGCTGCAATATCTGCTTCGGGCAGATTGCGCGCCATCAGGTTCTGGATGTCGGTCTTGGCGAACACGCCGCAGCGGGCAGCCATCGGATAAACGTGTTCTGCCTTCATCGCCAACTCGCTCATCTTCTGGTTCTCTACGCCCATCAGCACACTCATCTGGTCGATGAAAGCACCCGTTCCTCCGGCACAGTTGCCGTTCATGCGCAGTTCCATATTTCCGTTTTCCTTGAAGAAGATAACCTTCGCGTCCTCGCCACCAATATCGATGAGCGCCTTCGCCTCAGGATGGGCAGTACGGGCATAGACCGATGCAGCCACCACCTCTTGTACAAACTCCGCCTGGAGCTGTTCGGCAGTAGCCATTCCTACGCTTCCCGTTACGCAGATTCTTGCCTCTGCATCGCCGGTAAGAGCTAAAATCTCATCGAAATATTGTGACACAAGTTCGTTGACACGAGCGTTGTGGCGTTCGTATTTTGAGTAAATTACCCGGTTATCGCTGTCGATAACGGCTATTTTGGCTGTCGTAGAACCAACGTCCAATCCTATGTAATAAATCTTCTCCATTTCTCTTATCTCAAGTATTTTCTCTTATCTTCTAGTATCTTCTTATCTTCTAGTGGCTTTTCCCAAGTTCCATCTGCTCTCTTCTCATATCCCTGAAAGCGCTCCAGGCTATCAGAACCGCAACGGCAAACGAGCAGCAATCTGCCCACATCTGACACATCTCCACGCCCAGCAGTCCGAAGAAATAGGGGAGGATGAAGATGAGCGGAATGAAGAAAAGTCCGCTTCGTGCCGCCGCTACGATGTTGGCTCTCACCGGTTTACGGATGGTCTGCATCAGCATGTTGGTGAGCACGATGCTGGCTACGAGCGGAAAACTGAGCACCTGCCATCGCAAAGCCACCGAACCTACGGCTACAACCGCTGCATCATCGCGGAAGATGCTGATGATGGAAGTTGAGAAGATGAAGCCGAGAAGGGCACAGACGCTGAGGAAAACCGTGCCGCATCTGATGCAGAAAAAGAAGGCTTCCTTTACGCGCCCATAGAGTTTGGCACCGTAGCAGAATCCGCAGAGCGGCTGGAATCCCTGACCCAGACCGATGACCATCGCATAGGTGAAGAAGGAGATGCGGGTAACGATGCTCATGCCCGCAATGGCTGCATCGCCAAACGCACCTGCTGCCACATTGAGCATCAGCGTAGCGATACTTCCCAGTCCCTGTCTTGACAGCGAAGGGGTTCCGCCGAAGATAATCTCCTTGGCAAAGGCGCGGGTAGGGGTGAAATTGCAGAGACGGATGCGGATGTTCTCGCCTTTATGCGTCATCCAGAAGAGCATGGCGCAGCCGAAACACTGGCTGGTGAGGGTGGCTACGGCGGCTCCGGTAATGCCCAGCTGGAAGTAGAGAATGAGCAGAGGAGCCAGAATCAGATTGAGCAGCACACCCGACATGATGCCTTTCATCGCATACATCGTATTGCCCTGAAATCGCATCAGATTATTCAGCGTAAGCGAGGTGGTCATAAAGGGAGCACCCAGCAGGATAATGCCCAGATAGCGCTCTGTATAAGGAAGAATGGTGGGCGTAGAACCCATCAGAAGACAGAGCGGAGTGAGGAAAAGATGACCCAGAATGGCGATGAGAAGACCGGTAAGAAAACTCAGCACAAAGCCCGTTGTTGCCATCTTCTGTGCCTCTTCCGTATGCTTGGCGCCCAACTGGCGCGAAACATAATTGCCCGCTCCGTGACCGAAGAAGAAACCAATCGCCTGAATCACAGCCATTGCTGCAAAGGAAACGCCTACCGCTGCCACACTCTGCGTGTTGATGCTGCCCACGAAATAGGTGTCGGCGAGGTTGTACATGCTCGTCGACAGCATACTGATAATCGTTGGTATGGCCATCGTGAAAATCACATGATGCACAGGGGCATGTGTGAGGAACGTATAGTTGTCTCTTTTCTCTTTCTTCATAACTTTATGATGCTCTTTTGGGGCATTTCATCCTGCAAAGGTACATAAATATCCACAAAGTTGGACAATTATGAACAAACTTTTATAAATTTATAAGAAAAGAGTTGCATTATTCATAAATTTATTGTATTTTTGCACCGCAATTGAATATATATACATAAAACAATATACTAATGAATGATGAGATAAGAATCATACCGATAACGACTAAAAAAGGGCTGAAAACCTTCATTCAGTTTCATTATGATCTCTACAGAGGCCATAAGTTTGCCATTCCTTTTTTGCGTTTCGATGAGATGAATACGCTGGACCCAAAGAAGAATCCTGCCTTCGAATTCTGCGAGGCTCAATACTTCCTGGCGGTTGACAGCGAGGCTCGTATCGTAGGTAGAATTGCTGGCATTATCAACCATCGTGCCAACGAAGAGTGGAACAAGAAGCAGGTTCGCTTCGGCTGGTTTGATTTCGTGGATAATGTAGCGGTTTCCTGTGCCTTGTTGCGCGCGGTAGAAAACTGGGGCAAGAGCAAGGGAATGAACGAATGCGTAGGTCCGCTCGGATTTACGGATATGGACCGTGAAGGCTTGCTCATCGAGGGCTTCGACCGGAAGTCTACGATGTATATCAATTACAATTATCCTTATTATAAGACGCATCTGGAGAGTTATCCGCTCTATGAGAAGGATAACGACTGGCTGGAGTACCGTATCAGGATTCCGGAAGTGACGCCGGCTAAGTTTGCCAAGACTGCACAGATGATAGAGAGCCGATATAATCTGCATGTTCATAAGTTCACCCGCCAGGAACTGACCTCGGGAGGAATGGGCAGGAAGGTGTTCGAAATCGTGAACGAGACTTATAAGAATCTCTATGATTTCCAGCAGCTTACGGAGAAGCAGATAGATGAATATGTAAATACTTATATCAAGAAGGCTGACTTGAACTTGGTAACGGGTGTGGTAGATGGCAACGCTGGCAACAAGCTGGTTGCCTTTGGTGTTTCCTTCCCTTCGTTTACCGATGCGCTGCGCGAGATAGGCGATGGCAAGCTTTTCCCTACGGGTTGGCTGAAGGTGCTGAAGGTTCTGAAGTGGCACAAGACGGATACGGTAGATTTGCTCTTGATAGGTGTTCTTCCGGAATATCGCAAGAAGGGAGCCAATGCGCTTATTTTTGCCGATCTGATTGAGCAGTATCGCCGTTATGGCTTTAAATGGGCTGAGGCAATGCCGCAGATGGAGACCAATACCGGTGTTCAGAGCCAGTGGCAGTATCTGGAGAGCGAACAGCATCGCCGTCATCGCTGCTATAAGAAGAAGATTTAAAAGCCTCTGTTTTGTGCCGTTTAGGCGTAAAAAAGATAGAAAGTGGGCTAAAAAGTTAAAAAAACTAACTCGCTCTAAATTGGACTTTGATTGAAAATCAAGAAGTTGGTCGTTTGCCTATATTATATAGGTAACAATATGGAAACGAGCGGACTTCTGCTCGTTTCTGTATTTTGCAATATGCAAAGAACGCCTTAATTCGGGGACAAAGATACGATATTTTTCTAAATATCCAATGATTTACAAGAGGAATTTTATGGAAATTAGAACTTTTGCATAAAATCTGATGCTTAGCAACACAATATACATCCTAAAATAAACAGCAGGTGTTCGGACATAGACTATCCGAACACCTGCTGCCATAACGTTTTATTGCTGACAATGATTCTGACATCAGCTTTCATATACTTTTGCAGTATAGGAGTATTTTGTCCCTGTGTGCTCACTGTGGCTATAGCCATAAAATAGTTGCCATCTTCTCTATGTATGAGCTTGGCATTATGGCTTATAATGTTGCAGTTATAAGATACATTGTCGTTACCCTCGAAAGATACATGAGCCGTCCTTGGCTCATCGAAAAGATACAAATACTTGTATGGTACAAACACCTGCATCGTTCTTTGATTGACGACCTCACCATTAGCCTCTATGGATATAGGATAAGGTATCTTGTAGAAAGCAACTGCGAGGGCGAGGACTATTATCGTAATGACAACCGTTCCCAAGCTGACGAGGCGAGGAGGAACTTTGCCTATCACGTTCCTCACCTTCTCGCTTCTCAACTCGATGTTATCTGATTCTTTTTCTTTCTGTTCCATATCAAAAGTATTTTTAGTTTCCCAATTCCAACTGATTCTTCACAAGATTATAGTATGCCCCTCGCTTGGCGGTCAAAGACTCATGGTTGCCTTCCTCAACCACTTTTCCATGGTCGATGACCACGATTTGGTCGGCATTCTTCACCGTGCTTAGGCGATGAGCCACAATCACAACAGTCTTGCCCTTATAGAACATATCCAAGTTCTCCACGATACTTCTCTCATTGTTGGCATCGAGCGAGTTGGTCGCCTCGTCAAGGAAGATATAGTCTGGATTCTTATACACCGCCCTTGCAATCAGGATACGCTGTTTCTGTCCTTGGCTCAAACCTACGCCATCACGTCCAATCTTGGTATTGAATTTCAGAGGCAAAGCCATTATGTAATCCTTGATGCAAGCTATCTCGGCAGCTTTCAACAACCTTTCCTTATCTATATCGCCATCATCAACAGCAATGTTTCTTGCGATACTCTCCGAGAAGATAACACCATCCTGCATGACAACACCACATTGTCTGCGCCACCACTTTTTGTTGAGTTTGTTGATGTCAGTATTTCCAATGTTGATTGTTCCCTCCAAGACAGGATAATAACCAAGCATCAAACGGATGAGGGTGGTCTTTCCACTGCCAGATGCACCAACAATGGCTGTCACCTTACCTTGCGGAATGTGAATGTTCACATCGTCTATGGTCTTGCGCAAAGCATGTGGGTCGTACTTGAACATGATGTTCTTGATGTCAATGCCCTCATTCTTATCTTCAATAGAAGTTAGCAAGCCTTCCTTTCCATTCTCATCATCCATCTGGTGAATCTCGTTGATTCGCTCCAAGCTAATCTTCACATCTTGCAGAGAATAGAAGAAGTTCATCAGTTGCTCCACAGGCGAGTTGAGCTGTCCGATGATGTATTGCACGGCAAGCATCATACCGAGTGTCATTTGCCCATGAATCACGGCAGTTGCAGCGACTACCGTGATGATGATGTTCTTCACCTCGTTGATGAAAATACTTCCTGCTTCCTGTGTCTGTTGGAGTTTGAGCGACTTCATCTGCACGCCGAATAGCTCAGCTTGCGTGTCCTCCCATTCCCACCGTCTACGCTGCTCACAATCCTGCAACTTGCTCTCCTGTATGGTTGTTATAAACTCATAAGTTTTGTTGTTGTTGATGGCTTGTTGCTCAAACAATTCGTAATCAAGCAACTTCCTTCGCTTCAAGAATAAGGTCATCCATACACCATAGAGGATGCTTCCCAACAAGAAGATAGCAAACACCAACTTATTGTAGAAGAACAACACCACCGAGAACACCAAGAAAGTAAGCATGGCAAAGGTGATGTTGAGCGTCTGCTGTGTAAGGAAGTTGTTCACACGACTATGGTCATTCATTCTCTGCATCAAATCCCCCATGAGTTTCGTATCAAAGAAAGACATCGGCAACTTCAAGAGCTTGATAAAAAAGTCGCTTACTAAAGAGATGTTGATACGTAAGGAAATGTGGAGTAACAACCACCTACGGATAAAGTCGATTGCCGTTCTACTGATGGTTAGCATCAATTGTCCCAACAGGATAAGCCAAACAAAGCCGATGTCTTGATTTTTAATACCAACGTCCACGATTGATTGTGTAAGGAATGGAAGGACAAGCTGCGAAAGACTTCCGACTATCAAGCCCAAGATGACTTGTCCGAAATACTTGCGGTATTTCTTCACATACCCAAAAAGAAAGTGAAAAGATCTCTTCCCGCTGATTTTCTTTTTATCTTCCATCTGATGGGTAAAAAAAGTGGGAGTAGTTTCCAAAAACATAGCTATGCCTTTGTCCTGTCCATTAGAGTTTGTACTAATCCAATGTTTTTTGAACTCTTCAAGACTATAAGTCACCAATCCTTTTCCTGGGTCGGCAATGTAGAACTTCTTCTCATTTTTTACTCTATATAAGACTACAAAATGATTTTGATTCCAATGAAGGATACTTGGTAGAGAAACCTCTGTTAAAGTTTTAACTGTACACTTAACATTTACTACATGAAAGCCCAAACTTGTAGCAGTTTCGCTGATTCCAAGCATAGAAACTCCTTCCGTTGTAGCAAAACATATTTTTGACAAGGAATCAAGGGAATATTCTTTGCCATAATAGTTACATATCATTTGTAAACATGCTATGCCACATTGCATACAATCATGTTGTCGTTCTACCTTAAAATTATTCATCAAATTTTATATTCTTACTATGTCTATGAAAAAACTAAAATATTACTGTAAACAAGTGAGCGAAATACCTTATCTACATCTTTCTCATATAGTTTTTTGCTTATGCCTTCACCTTGTTGCTTTACCTCTAAGCAGTTTTTAATTTCTTTAAAGGTTGCATTTTTTACATTTTGCAAATACCATATAATTTGCATTTTGACACCTGCTAATAAGAGCTTTTGGGGCTGTCCCAATGTTGCATCTGGTGTTATGACAACAGCGAGGTCTTTTATATTCGTCACTTTTCTTAAAATATTATCATCTAGATGGAGTACATTACGAATTATATCTTCATGTGAAATACTTATGATTTTACACTTTGGATTAATCATTACCTTTTTCTCCAAAAGAGAAATATTGCTCCATAATAAGTCTCTGCATTTACTTTGTTCCTGAAATATTTCAAGTATATCCTTTGATAGTTTTATATTAATCTCATCATAAGCGGTTGATATTTCATGTACTTTAGACTCATTGTTATTTTCCTTTGCTAATTGTTGCATAGACTTACTCTTCTCTAAGAAAATTCCAAGCTCTGGAAAATTTATCAATGGTGAGATATTGTGTTCATAACAGTATTTTGTAATATGATTACTTACTGTCGGATTTATGTAATGCAAGTATTGCGAAACAAACACATATGATTTGAACTGTCGTTTAATTCCTGCAAGCATATGCATGTAACCTGTCTTTGGAGAACATGAAAAATCCATAGGAAGCCAATCGAATTTTGTACTAAGTTTGTCGCCAACAGTGCAGAGACCTATTTCTTTCCTATGTTTTTGGGAAAGAATGTACAAGAACAACTGCTCATAGATAGAATTGACAAATCCGTCATTGATTTTTCGCAATGTATCAACATTGGCATGTATAAATTTCTTTATAAGCTCAACATACTCTTGGATGAAAGAAATGTCTTGTCCTCCTAAAACTCCTGCGTTTATAACTCTAAGAATAGAACTAGACTCTGCAATGTCTTTTATCCATAAAGGAAATTCACAACCATAGCTCAACATTTTTTCAAATGTTCTTTTGTTATAATATTGGTCGTCGTACTCTATATTTTGTCCTATGACATCAGACTTCTCTATTTGTGTTGAGAGTCTATCGAACATAAACCAATCGCAATCAACATGCAAAAAGGGAGTTTTTTGTTGAGAATATGTATATATCTTAGGCAAAGCCCAGAGGTTACAACCTTTGTACTCTTGCATAAAATCTGGAATCACAACAATCTCATCATAAGGAATTTTCAATTCGCTTACAATCTCTTTTACACTACCGTTGCAATATAAGGTGACGCTTCCGTAATGTTTTTTGAGAAGAAGGCAGCTGACAGCCATGCTTTTCCAATTCATGTCAGCAGTAAGAAAACCTGCAGTATCATAAATCGGATTTTTGTTATCAGCATAACTATAATATGTCTGGACTATTTTCATTTTTTTTCAATATTTATAATTCCGTCAAAAACGCATTGTCTTATAAAAGTGTTTAAATCAGAATCTATTTCTAATGCTTTACCATATGCTTGAAGCAGAAGTAAGTTTGCATTTTCTTCTCTAAGAAGTTCTTTAAGAAATTGCACTTTCTTATAAGACCAAACAAACTCATCTACTTTGTTCAATATAGGGTTGTAAACCCATAGAATGCACTTGGATGCTTTATGATGCTTAGACTTAAATACAAGCAAATCAAGCAGGGATTCTTTGCATTCAATAATTTTTAAAGTATGAGACAATTCCATTTCTATTTTATGCTCATCAGATATTAACGAATTTTGAAGCATTTTTACCATTTGTATTTGGTGCTGCTGTATCTTGATAAGCTCTTTTCTGTTTTTTAGAAAACTATTTTTGTAGTTTTCCTTTAAAGTTTCGTATGCATTTAATTCCTCAGATTCCAACTTTGTCAAGTTTGTTAAACTTTTAAGTTTTTCCAATCTTAAAGATTTCTTTGATACCAAGTCACTACTAAATATTGGGCAATCTATTCCTATCTCGGCACAAGCTGTAAGAATTTGCTTGTATTCCTTAGGGAAATCATTTAACATATTATAAACAATAAACCTATTGCAACGAATATTATCTTTGTATTCCATAACATGCATATATTTCAAAGGTGTGCCAGAAACAGTTTGTGTCGGAACAGTAGCATCTTGCATGTCAAAATCTGTAATTACTTTTTTATAGTATGTACACACCTCTTTATGCTCAAAAGTGGTCATTCCATAATATAACCACTGTTCAAAAACTACATTGTATAAAAATTTGCGAGAAGCTTTGTCTAAATTACCTTTATTCTTTGAAACAAAATTTATTATATTATTAATATATCGCTGCAAGAACAATAGGTCATTTCCACCAATAATCCCTGCATTAAATGAGGAAATATATTTGTCCCCAATACAATGTTGCATTATGTACTGTGGCAGTTGGATATTATCCTTTTTTATTTCATTGAATACTTCTCTATAAAAGTTAGAGTCTCTTTCTTTATGTTGAGCCACTAATGGAGCTTTCAATAAAGCTTCAGGTATTGGAGTCCACATAAAAATATCGGAATCTATATGTATAAATGGCTCTTTTTGTCTTTGATAAGTTAAAATCTTGGGCCAACAATAAAACCATTCATTGTAATCACCGTTGTAATCACAAATATAATATTTGTCATATGGCAACTTAAACAAATCCTTCAAGATGTGAACAATTGTTTCATTACCATAAAACAACAAGCGTAATGTAGGGTTATTACGCTTGAGAAGTAAACAACTATATGCAATTGATAACCAAAATACAAATGAAGATAAGTAGCCCCCTCTATAATTTAAATTTTGGGGTGTTATACGTTTGTTGAAAAATGATTGAATAATATTCATCTTTTTATTTCTTTATTTTTGCTAGATAATCCAAATATATCCTATCTTCAATATTGTATATGAAAGAAGGACATCGTGGTTCTTTTTCCAATAAGCCAAGTGGACATAGACCTCCGCAAAGAGGGTAAAACTTACAGTTGTTGCAAGGGTATACTCGTTTTTCAAGTAACATTTGAGGAACATCATGCAAACAACTACGCTTATTCGGAACTATTATTTTTTGTTCTACATTTCCCAAAACAAAACCTTTGGACTTATAATACTCGGAATAAGAGGTTTCTGAACAATCCAGAATATTTCCATCAGCATCATACATTTCTGCATCATTGTCTGTTCCTATACATTGGTAAGGAGCAACTCTTTTCGGAAGAATTGTAACCTTGAAATTATGATTTATCATATATTCTATATGCTTTGAAGACAATTTTCCTAACAATTTATGTCCTAGCATACTACCTGCTCCATTGTTAGACCATGAGACAACAGGGGTTGTATAGAAAATAATCTTATCCTGCATATTATGCTTATATAGCATTTCCAACAAAGGCATAACCCCTTCAATATTTCTTTCATCTACATTGCATCTAATACTAATCACACATGTATTTTTATCATAGAAAGGGGATTGAGTGATTGCCTTTAAATTGTTGAAGATGATATCGAAAGAACCAATTCCGCTTGTCGTTACTCTTCTTTTGTCATGAAATTCCTTGCTACCATCAAGAGTAATTTCTATACGATACACATTGAAATCTTCCTTCAGCATTTTGTATATAGAAGGAGACAATGCGTAACCATTAGTTGTTATATGTCCTGTATATTTTAGGTTACGACTAATTGCAATATCTTTCAATTGTTCATTTAACTTTTTCATCTTGGAAAAAGCCATCAATGGCTCACCACCAAACCATCCTATCTCTAACGACTTTGTATCTTTTAGGGATATTTTTTGCTTGATGCGACAAACTATTTGTTCTATCAAGCTATCCGTTAAAAACTTGCGAGAATGAGCTTGTCCGCAATAGTCGCAGGCAAGTTGACAAGCGGCTGTTGGCTGGATTGACACATACAATCGATCAGTGGATTTTTTTGATAATTGCACTTTATTTTCCTTGTTGATTTCATCCAATTCATCTTCTGTACTTGGAACAAGAACTTTCTCTGATATTAAAATTTCCAATACTTTTGGCTGAAGAGTGGTAAATTTTCCATTCTCAACTATAGAAAAAACTTTTTTAGAGACTAAAATATTTTTGCCTGTTCGTCCAGAAAACAGCAAACAAATTTCCTGACCACTAGAAGTGCGTTTAGAAACTGCAAAAGTGTATTTTGATAATATGTAATTCATTTCTATTCGTTTGTAAAAAAACGAGAGTTGACTTTTTATGTCAAACAAGGCACAAAAGGCCAACTCTCAAAAACATACTAATGTACCATTTTAGGCACAATTGCCAAATGAACAGTTGTTGTAATTGCCAAAGCAGACAAACTTGCCGCCATAAATGTCATCAGCACGTTCATCCTCAAGGACAATGCACTCGTCCTCTAATCCGCGAAGCCCCATTTTTTCTGAGAGCTTCAACAAATCGTTGTTTGTTTCCATAATGTACCTCAGTTCGGGCTAACGAGCTCTATCTAAAGGCTTTATAATGTTTTTATATAAGGGACACAGAGGCT
>ENA-OZWP01000203-OZWP01000203.1-human-gut-metagenome-genome-assembly--contig:-NODE-203-length-18185-cov-6.593712_pt1 | contig 18185 bp, 10 predicted proteins | sample MGYA00243535_ERZ654081 | MGnify/ENA primary metagenome ERZ654081 (study PRJEB26926, sample SAMN06165119) | human gut metagenome | biome: ENVO:00009003; feature: ENVO:2100002; material: ENVO:00002003...
TAAAAACATTATAAAGCCTTTAGATAGAGCTCGTTATCCCGAACTGAGGTAAAATTATATAATTTCTGCTAGAAAAAAGAATGAAAGCCCAAGAATTTGCATCCTTTACCTGTTTTTTTACTCAAAAAGTTACAAGAGATAAAGTTTATTATACGATATACTCAAAAAGAGGATGCGTCATAAGTTTATGATTCACCCTCTTCTTGTCGTTGGAAGAGACAGGATATGTCGTTGGAAGAGACAGGATAAGTTGTTGGAAGAGATAGGATATGTTGTTGAGACAATCAGTATCTCCGGTCGCACAACAGCTGTTGTGCGATTGCATAACAGCTGATATGCGCATGCACAACAGCTGTTGTGCATGCGGTGACCAACTGTTATGCACCAACTATTATCCAGTTTATTATTTTTTGATTACCTTTCTGGAAACCTTCTTACCATTGGCAAACAGAATCTGCTCTATAACCAAGCCCTTAGTCTGTGCGCTGATGCGCTGACCCGACAAATTGTAGGTTATGATATTCGCTTTTCCGAAGGCATCGATTGTACAATCAGTGATACCCGTACTGGTATCTGCCTTTCTTATCTTCACATTGCCAAGAATAACCGCAGCCCAACCAGAAGACATGGTGAAATAAAGTTCATAGTCACCTTCTTTTTCTACAGTGAAGTTCAAGAAGTGAGCCAGAGAACCTTTCACCACCTGATTGGCATTCTCCTTCAAGTTACCTTCCGAATCCAAGTTCTGTTCCAACAGGACAGACTTATTGTCGCTTAAGCCAGCAATGCCAGCATCAAAGGTCACAGCCCCATTCTCGGAACCATCATTCCAATAAGAAGAGTTGAAAGAAAGCTGGTATTTACCAGGAATCAAGTGCAGACGATGCCCATCATACAAGCCATAAGAGAGCTTGCATTGGTCAAAGTCACGAGCACTGAGATAGAATCCTGTATTGAAATCACCACCAGCCACGAAATCCTTGATACGAGCACCACCCGTATTGGCAGCGCCGTTCGCTTTCTCATCACTCCGACTACCATCATTCATACTATTCACACGCTTCCATCCCGCAGGCACACCTTCGCCTACATTGATGACCTCATCCTCCCAGTTATCAGAAAATAACACATCACCCTTAGCCTCGCTAGAATCTTCATTATCAGGAAGATCGAGCTTATACTGCTTGAAGAAGTTCCAAAGCTCGCGGGTAGAATAGACTGCATTAGGATCATCCGAATGCCAATGTCCCTTACCATCAATGGCGATGAGAGTAACCTCCGTACCATCCATCTTATTGATATAGCGAGTACGAGTGGCGGCAGCATAACTCATGGTTGCAGGATAAGGGCGAATCACCACTGGATTATCCACATTACAACCTTCGTAAGCAGCCCACTTCTTCACATAATCGTCTATTCTGCCATAACCACCAGCAGCATGGTTAGGATCGCCTCCCCATTTCACGACATCATCTCCCGTGCCATGGATGTGCATAATAGGCACATGGCGTGGAGCCACAGGCTCACGATAATCGACAGGGATACCACTCACAGGACCAAAGGCTGCAACTACAGTTCCCAATTTGGTCATACAATGATAAGTCATCATTCCGCCCATGGAGAAGCCAGAGATATAGATGCGATTCTTGTCTACCTTATATTTCTTCTGCATGGTCTTCATGATGGTTTCGATAAACTTGACATCGCCAGAGCCTGAGATATCCCAGGCATTACCGTTTCCCTGAGGGTAAACCACCAAGATCTTTGCCGTGTCTGCCACCTCGTTCCAATGAGTCTGTCCCATCTGATAGTCAGGGTTTTGACTATAACCATGCAAAGAGATGACCATTGGAGCCTTCTCGGGCAAATCGGCAGGCACATACACCAGCATTTCTCGTGTAGATGTACCCACTTTTACAGTCTGCTTCACTGCCTTCTGCGTATAGGAATGATCGGCAGCTACCACTTGTATGCACAAGGTAAAAAGCAAGCATAGTAAGAAAGTTGTTCTTTTCATTTTAAGTTATAATTATCAGTTATACGATTATATGTTGTTATAATTGTCAGTTGTTATGACACAAAAAAATCGGCAAAGTATCTGCTGGATTCAACAAATACCTTGCCGAACATCAGAACTAGGGGCTAATCCCTAGTTACACAAAAGGAGTAAAATTTCTGCCATTACTTATTCATTACCTTTACAACCTTACCATTCTGGAACTTCTTGATAACAAGGCCCTTGGCATTGGCTGCTACCTTAGCACCAGCAGCGTTGAATGTTGCAACCACTGCATCATTTGCTACATTGACATTCTGGATACCAGTAGTTTCACCTCCGAGTTCCTCTGGAAGAACATTGTAAAGCATGATTGTAGAAATAAGGACCTCACCGCCCCATGGAGCCTTGATAGTAACCAAGTGGGCAAAATCATCAGCTGCAGGTTCTTCGTCAGGAACAGTGCGAACCAAATCTTTCTTCAAATCAAGAACAATAGCTCCTGTATTTTCATCAAAAGCTTTGTTATTGATTTCAATCATACCACCATTAGCCTGCTGACCATCCTTAACGGTACGGTTGAACATGAAACGAGGATTGGAACCTTCACCATAAACTACCATGTAATGATAGTCTGACAAGTCGGCATAGATATTTTCAGCCACAGTACTTGTACCTACGATAACAGAACCTGGGGCATTTGGATTCTCTGCACCCACAGTCCATTCCATATAAACCTTCTCATCAGTTGGTTGTGCATCCTTTGTTAAACCATCCCAAATGTGGAACATGTCCTTAGTCAATTCAACACCCTCATCTGCACTCTCTTCCTGTGCAGAAGCTGAACCAAAACCTGCAAACAATGCTACGGCTACCATAGCCAAACTCTTAATTGTTGTGTTCATAATTGTAAAAATTAAAATTGTTATTAATAACTAGTTATTTATAAATCTTCTCCGTATAGGTCTTACCGCTACGAAGATAAACTTTCTTAATACAGATACCCTGCTTGGCTGCAGATAAGCGCATGCCCTGCAAGTCGTAATACTCCACATGGTCAATCATGTCGGCATCGGTGGTTACACCAGCGATACCCGTCAAGGCACCCTTGTAGTTCAGGCGAACGCAATCGAGCACAGCTCTCTTTCCGCTCACATAGTTAACCGTCATATTTCCCTTGACATCAGCGATGTCCATGTCAAATTCCACTTCTGACCATTCCTTGCTGGAAGTAGCATTCTTTGGCAGTGTAACCTGCTTGGTCTGATTGCCACAGATAACTTTGATAACAGCATCTCCCATGGAAGCCTGATAACGGATAGCCACCTTGTAATTACCCACCTTACTTACCGGAATGTAACCACGAACGGAAGCCCCCTTCTGGGTTCCCAGGTTCAGGCAGCCCTGACCATAGTATCCACGGAAACCGTTGTTCCAAGCGTTGCCATAGCAACCACCTACGTTCTTGTAGTCGAAGTTCTCAAACTCATACTGCACCTCTCCCTCATACGCCTCAGGCATGGCAGGAATTTCAATGACAGCGGCAGTCACATCAGAATCCTTCAACTTTCCTGTAGTCTGAGTGCCCTTACAGTTATCGATGGTCAACTCCAACGGACCATTATGCTTTACATAAACCGTAAACTGACCACTCTTCCATTCTGTGGTAACAGTACTTGCTGAATGCTCTGAATTATCCTTCCAAGAGATAGTAGGCTGAGCACTGGCTCCCACTACAATGATGGTATCAGTCTGCTGGGCATACTCAGGAAGATTCTTGTCATCCTGCAATCTGCCATCACCAACACCATAACGAAGTCCATCCTTGATACGGTAGTTCTGCATGTAGAGACTCAACTTGTCAGAATACTCACGCATGTGAACCAAGGAATATGGAGCGAGGTTCATCTTAATCTGGCTACAGGTATTGTAGGCAGGTTTCAATGTACCCTTGGCACTGCGTACATTGTTTACCCAGTACTTACGGATAAATTTCATACCATGATTTGTGGCAGCCAACGGAACATGCTCCTCATTATACTGATAAGGGTTGTAGCAAACCCAAGTATTCTCCAGACGCGAAGCATAGATATCACCCATATATTCCTGTTTGAAGAGCTTATTCATATAAGCCTTCTTGCTGGTCACATTACTCCAAGTAGCACTATTAGCATACTCGCTGCTCTTGATAGCCACCTGCAGTTTCTTGGCTTCTTCGTCGATGAGATCATACACCACAGGGATGGTAGGATAACGTCCTGAAACCTTCAACCACCATTTATTGTTCAAAGTGGAGTTAGGCCACTGTGTACCATTGTCATCCTGCTCGCTGCGATAGAGACCATCATACAATCCGCTTGGCGAAACGTATGGTTCCATCTCGTTCTGACTGGAAGTGATATCCTTAGGCTTGATGTCATTCTTCACGCAAATCTTAGTACGTGCAATGACCTCCTCACGGGAAGGAATACGGATAGTACCATCCAGAATCTTGCGGAACATATCGATGTTGATATTCTTAAAGTGATTGAACCAAGCCCAGTTGCGACGGGTATAGCCATCGGCTGTCCTGGAAGTTGCAATCTCACGCAAGTTATCAGTCGTCACCAACTCAGGACCGTCAATCACCGTCTCACCTGTCAATGCCACATGCTCCAGGATAGGGATGGCTCCACAAGCCTTAGGGAAATCATTGTAATACTCCTTCAGAAATTTTGAATTATCATTCGGATCCTTGATGGCATTACCATTCTCATCCAGTTTTTCTTGTTCTTCCATCCAGCCGCAGATATCGAAACGAATACCATACTGGCCGGCATATCCACCCAAGTAAGCACCCAGACAGTTGCTCTCGATATCATAGAAACCATTCTTCATAGTGTATTTCTCGCAGCAGATGAAATGTTCCTTGTCGGTAGACAACAGTCGGTTCATCTCGGCATTACGCTTCATATATGCCACTGGCATCATATTGGCAGAATAGCATGCCTGCGTAAAGCTTACACAAAGGTAGCCACCATACTGATGAGCAAACTTCATGAGATGGGTGAAGAGCTCCAGTCGCTTCAGGAAAGATGGCGTATGAATGGTTCCGTTCTCACGCTTACGATCCTCATCAAATCCCCAGAACTGCTCGGCATAGTTCCATCCCAGAAAGTTGGGATAGTTCTTATAGTAGCTCTCATAGAGTTCCAGGTCGTCGTCATCAAAAGCGCTGCATCCGCCGCTGGCAGGCTGTATCATCGTCCATACGCGGTTCTCTGCACATACCTTCATCCATGAATCTACCACCTTCTTACCATCCGCACAGATACTCTCCGTAGCAGAGAGCGAGAGGTTGAATATCACGTAAGGCTTGATGTCTTCCGGTACCATATTGATGATGGCTTGCGGATTCGGAGAATTCCATGTGTCGATATGGATAATCCATGCCGGCTGGGATGGCGAGATAACTCTTCGCAGGGCAGGCCCGTCATGAGCCTGCGCCACTGCGAATGTCAGTATCCCAAAAATAAATATAAATAATCTTCTTACCATTTTATTTCTGTTTTCTGAAGACCATTAACCACACCCACGTAAGTAGGAAGGCGATTGAAATGATTCCACAGTCCTACACCCGTAGTGCCCTGATTGATAGTTGAGAAAGATACACCATAGAGTTTGTCGCCCAACACATCCTGCACCTTGTTCAGGATATAGGCATAGAGTTCAGCCATTCCCTTGTAATCCTCGAATGTAGCCATGCTCTGATCGGCTACTGTTCCGTTGGCATCAGCCAGGTATACATTCATATCAGAAAGACGTACCTGCAAGCCTGAAGCTTTCAGCGTAGCAAGAAGATTGTCGATTTTCGCCTTAGTTTCTGCCAAAGAACTGCCGTTGTATGGCACGTCGAGCTTCGCATCGATGCCTTCAATCTTAGCACCTGCTTCATTCCACTGATTGATATAGTTAATGGCAGCCTCGGTCTTCTGAGCATCCATCAGCATATTTTCTTCACTGTAGAACAGCTTGGCATCAGCCTTCTTTGAGTGGATTTCCTTGCATACATCAGCCACCCAGTTTTCATCCAGATAGTCGTTAGGATAGAATTCATCAGTAGCATCCATATTCTCTGAAGACTTCAAGGAATAGAAGAGATCTTCTATCAGGTTGGAAGCCACATTCCATGCCTGTACCTTATCTCCATAGTTCTCCATGACAGCATCAACATAGGCAAACATAGCCTTCTTTACATCAGCAGCCTTCTCTTCGGCAGGACGAGGTTTATAATAACCAGGTTTCTGATATGGAGTGTAAATATCAATATTGTCAACATACACCTGCTGAGGCACAGCTGCCTGACCAATTACCAAAGTAATGTCGGAAGATTTCAGAGCATCTGCATCAAATTTTTCTGTAAGGTCAACCTTTGACAAATCCACCGTGAATGTTTCCCAAGTCTTTGCCTTGGTAGGAATACCGAAGTTTCTCAACTGCAGGGCTTTGTCACCCACCTTTACTCTGATAACAACATCCTTCTTTACATTTGATGAATAATAATCAAAGGAGATGGTCTTGATTGTTGACAGGGAAGCACCCTCAGGCAGATTCACAGGAAACTCGATGAACTTGGAAGCCTTCTTGTTGAAGAGCGACTTTCCGTTCTTACCTGCAGGATCCTTTGCCACTTTGGAATCCGTGTCTGTTCCGAAGACAGCACCGATGTCACTGCTTTCGAAATCATACATCTGATGGAGATCAATATTCTCGCCATCCACCCAAGTATCCTTAGTAGCCTCATTCATCACATTCATGTTCCAGGCATTAGGTGAAAAGAGAGAACCACATGGTATAAGTCCGGCTCCAATAGCCTTCTGTACAATATCTCTGTTCTTTGAGGCATTGACGGTTCCATCATCAGCCACCACTGCCGAATGCTTAAATCCATCAGTGATGTTCACCGCATTGAAGTTTTCCAACACTGTTGAGAAGGTAGTGCTAGAGGCTTCCAAATCGGCAACTGTCATATTGGCAGCCAGCTTCATGTCCGTATAGTTCTTCAGAACTTCATAACCTCTGGTAAGGTCATCCATCGCCACGCTCTCAGGCTTTTCGCCAGCAGCATAGCTTGTATCGAAGTCCTCCACACAACCAGTGAGCAGCATGGTTGCTGCTGCACTGGCCAAGAGGATATTATGTATTTTTTTCATAATTCTGATATCAAATTAAAAATGTTCTTAATGCTCAGGAGTGAAAGTCTGGAAACCAATGCCACGATTGCGGACCACCATGGTATCTGTGGTTTCAACCGTACCCAAGGCATCGCTCTTGATATTGTAGTTCAAATAGAGCGTGTTGCGCTTAAACTCGCCCAAGAGCTGGTCGTTCTTGACAAACTTACCATTACCCGAAACCTGAACGCCCTCACTGCCGGAAGAGATGGTGCAGTCATCGCCGTTGAAGGTCATCAGCACGTTCACCGGATGGCTTTTGCCACTAGCATCCTTCACTTCCACAGTCATCTGTGCCTTGTTCAAGCCTTTGGTCACCACCTTGATTACCTCAGCCTTCTCAAAATATGGATAAGCACGGTGAGATTCGTTGCCGTTGCTCACATCCTTACCCTTGCGAAGATAAGTGGCAGTCCAAGGATTAACGAACTTCACAAGGCAGAATGTAGTATTCTTCGACTCCAGCACCTTGTCAACGCCCTGAGCACCTGTCAGCTTCACAGGAATCACATAGCCCTGCTCATAACTCTTGTCATCGTTGAAGAACGCATCAGTAAGTTTCACTCTTACGCCACCCAACTGCTGTCCCTTGGCAATGACAAACTGGTTAGGGTTCTCTATCTCATAGTAAGTGGATGGCATCACCTGGATGGCAGCGCCATTGATTTTATAGCCATCACAAAGACTGGCATCAGAAATATAGTCCACGGTAACGTTATTATTGTTGCCATAGCCACCTGCACAACAGGCCTTGATGTTGATGATGTGGTTGTTATCGTCGGTAAGGTCAGCTTCCTGATCCTCACCCAGCTCCACTGTGCGCACATAACCAGCATTGGCAAAATAGACAGTAGTTTCTCCGTCATATCCAAATTCCTTGTCACCGCTCTCGCAGGAAGCGGCCATCAACAAAGTCATGGCAGCAATGCCTATTGTATTTAATAACTTAAAACTTTTCATTTTCATTATCATTTTTAACAGGTTTATTTCCATCCCTTGTTCTGATGGAGATTAGAGTACTTCAATGCTTCTGAATATGGAATATAACCATAGTTCATATAGCTATCGAAATGGCGCTCTTCTACATTTGGCAAGATGGTAAACGTATCGTTGTTCCAATCGATGCCCTGTACAGAAGTAAGCTTGTCCAACTGTTTCCAGCGGCGCAAATCCCAGAAGCGGAATCCCTCGAAGCAAAGCTCCAGGCGGCGCTCGTTGCGAATCAGCTCACGCATCTTAGCCTGGTCGCCGGCACACTCGTCGAGATAAGTATCGTCTGTCAAGCCTGCACGGTGGCGGATTGCCTGGATCACATCGTATGCAGAGTAAGCATGTGTGCCAGGGTTCTTAGGACCCCAAGCCTCATTGGCAGCCTCAGCATAGTCGAGGAAGAACTCGGTGAAACGTGCCTTGCAGCTATATTTGATTACCTTGGATGTATTGCTAGGATTACAGTTGGCTGTCATGCGCAACATCTTCTTCATATAGTAACCGGTGCGGGTAGAAGCATCACGGCGGCCGATACCATCATCGCCCGAAGAACTACCCGTCTTGATAACCTTGTTCTCAACTCCCGCTGTTGCTCCATTATAAATAATGTATTTAGCCAGACGAGGGTCACGGTTGACGTATGGATTATTCACATCATATTCACTGCGTGCATCGGTGATAGGATAACCCTTGGCATCAGGGAAGGCATCTACCAGATTCTGGGTAGGATTGGTTTTGCCGCTTCCGAAGAGCGATGGAGGGAAATTGTTCTTCTCGTCATCAATCTCACCTTCATTCTTGGTACTGCGCCAAATGATTTCCGGAGGATTGGAACCATTCTTCAAGGTACTTATCTCTTCATCGTTGTCGTAGTAGGTGAGTCCTTTAGAAGGCAAACCTGACGGACCGCCTACATAGTCAACCACCTCGGCAGCAGCATCAGCAGCCTGCGCCCAGGTTACATTGTTCTGAGCTGGGTCCTGAAAGGCAGGACTTGCAGCAAGCAGCAGGGTACGAGCCTTGATGGCACGCAGAATCAGACCATTGATCAACTGACGTGCATTCTCACCCATCACCTTATTGTAGATTCCCATCTTGCCATCCTTAACCGATGTCACCTCAGGCACATTCAGGATATCATCATACTTGGCTGGCACCTTGTCGTCGCTTTTCACTGGCTCATAATCCATAGGCAGCAGCTTGTCAGCCTTCTCGATGTTCGCCAGGATGAAATCCACATGCTCCTGGAATGTCTTACGAGGCTGGTTGAAATCAGCATCCGTTCCTACATATCCGTCAAAGAGCTGTGTGCCGAGCAACTTTCCTTCATTGTCAAATCCGGCATGGGCACGAAGCAGATAATAGGCATGGGTAGCCAGAAGTCCGTATGCCTCACCAGTCAGGCGTCGCTGCATCAGCTTGTTCTCATTGGCATTCTTCAGGAACCCGATGTTCGAAATGTTTGAGTTCAGGAAGATATGCAAATACTGCATGGAAGACAAGTCGTTGTTCCAGCGGCCCGTAGGGTCCCAACTCTGAACGGTCCATGAGCCTGTGGCATACTTAGACCAGTTGGCTCCCTTCTCATTCGTCACGGCATCATCCGTCGCTACATCCGTACCTGTGCCCACCTCGTAGTTTGGCAAGTTACGGTAAGCGGTGAGCACGAAGCCCTTGGCCATGATAGGATCATTCTCCATCTCGTTGATGTCCTTCATGTTTTCTGCAGCAGGAGTAAAGACATCATCACATGCTGTCAACAATGCCGCAGAAGCCAATATCATGAATATATTTCTTAATTTCATAATTCTTTATTGTCTAATTTTTCAATATCTAAGATATGATTTCATCAGCCTTTAGAACATCATCTTCAAGCCCAGGTTGTAGAAACGGCACTGTGGTGAACCATAGCTGGTCTCCATATACTTGCGATGCTTGCTGACGGTGAGAAGGCTCTCGCCCAATACGTAAACACTCATACCCTTCACTACCTTGTTCTCAAACCACTCTTTTGGCATATCGTAGGTCAGCTGCACCTTGTTGAGGTTGAAGCAGTCTGTGCTGTAAATCCAGAAGTTTGAGTTGCGGAAGTTGTTGGTATTATCCTTGGCTGTCAAACGTGGATAGGTAGCGGTAGCGGCTGTCTCAGGTGTCCAGCGTCCGCGAACCACAGAGGTATATTTCTTCTGGTTGTAAATCCAGTCGTTACTCTTGAAGCCCTTGGCACCCATCTGACCTGTACCGGCGATGAAGAGGGTAAACTGCTTCCAGTTCAAGGTGATGTTTACACCATAGAAGAAAGGAGTTGCACTCCATCCATACTTACCCATCACCTGCTGGTCGTTGCTGTCTATCTTGCCGTCGCCGTTGATATCCTTGTACTTCAGATCACCAGCCTTGATTTCACCGAAGGTATGGTTTGGCACGAAATTAGGATCGTCCTTGTCGAGGTTTGCCTTCATGTGGTCTACGTCTTCCTGAGTGAAGAAGCCTTCGCAGACATATCCGCGTATCACGTCGAGAGCCTGACCCTGTGCGTTCATATAGCTATATTCGTTCTTCTCCTCACGCTTGTTAACCTTTGAGTCGAACACCATACCTGTAAGTCCGAGCTGTGCCTTCACCTTGCCGATGTTCTTCTTGAAGTTTACGGCGAAGTCGAAGCCCTGTCGCAAATCCTCGTTGTAGTTCAGGGATGTGATGAAAGAACCGTCATTGTTCATCCATGAAGGATAGATGGTAGCAGTTCCCGAAGTAAGCAAGCCCGAAGTAAGCTGATGGAAATAGTTCATGTCGAAGCTTACGGTTCCGTTGAGGAGTGAGCCCTCCAGACCTACTCTCCATTCCTTACGCTTCACGAAATCAAGACCATAGTTGCTACCACGCTTAGAGAGTGTGGTGTTAGTTCCGTTGCCACCACCCTCGTTCCAGGTGTACCAGCCACCCTTCACATCATAGTATCCCTGGTAGAGATAATAATCTGAGATATCTATGTCCTGGTTGAGCACAGAGTAAGAAGCGTTCAGCTTCAGATCATCGAAGCATGGAAGTGCATCCTTGAACCATTTCTCCTGACCGATTCTCCAACCCAGTGTTCCTGATGGAGAAAGAGCGTTGCGATGACCCTCTGCCAACTTGGATGAGTGAACCAGAGCACCGCCAAACTCTGCGTAGTACTTCTGAGCATAATTGTAGGCTGCTCGAAGAGCAAGGTTGGCATTGGTGGTGCGGTGGTAAGAAGAACCCTTTACACCAGATGAGCTCTCATGATTCTCGTCCACGGAATTCGACTTGGAGTAACCCCAGCCAGCCAAAGTAGCATTTACGTTATGCACACCGCCAAAGGTGTTCTTATAGTCAAACTGAGCACGGAAGGTGGTGTTCTGGTAATATTTGGCTGCACCGATATATTCGGTCGTACTGCTTGATTCCTTACCATATTTCTTCAGGTCGATAATCATGTCCTGTCCGTTCACATTTGCCCAGGTAGGCTCGTAAACGGCATAGTCGAGCTTGTAAGCCTCAGAGTAGTTGTTCCAGTAGTCGATGCTGAAAGCTGTCTCGAAGCTCAATCCCTTGACCCACTGATCGAAGTTGGCCTTCACACCCACATCAAAGTTGAAGGTACGGGAGTGATTCTTCACGTAGCCGGCAGCAAGCGCATCACCAAAGAAAGTAGACTGGTTATCGTTGTTTCCACCCAGCAGATACTGACCATCGAGCACGTGGAATTTTGAGCCAGCTATCATCTGCTGCAAGGCTGAATTGTTAGCATCCATCATGGAGATTGGCAGCAGACCGGAATACCAGTTTGGACGAACGCTGGTAGCTGTTGACCAGTAGTCCTCAGGACGTCCACGATAGTTGTCCGAGATGTTGATGCCTATATTTACATAAGCCCCCAGCCAGTCGGTGATGGTAGCATCAATGTTAGACCGCACGCGGAAGGAGTAATCCTTGTCTTTCTTGTGCTCGCCAAACTTCACCAGGCTGTTGTTGTAGGTCATGCCTAGGTTGGCATAGTATCTGGCAAATTGGCTACCGCCCTTTACCTCCATCGTAGCATCCGTACGGTTGTTGAACTTGCGCAGGTAGTCGCTGCTGTAGAAATCCATATCAGGATAGCGGTAAGGATTGGTACCTGCAGCCGTATTGTAAATCTGCTCCTTAGAGTATTTCAGCGGCTGTGTAGGGTCATCATTGGTCATCGCTTCGTTATAGAGCGACATATACTCAGCCGCACCCAGATATTCAGGATAAGCCTTAGGTGTATAGATGCCCGTATTGACGGTGGCGGCGATGCTCAATGGCTGCACCTTACCACGCTTGGTAGTGATGAGGATTACGCCCTTGGCAGCCTTGGCACCATAGAGTACTACGGCAGAAGCGCCCTTGAGCACGGTAACCTTCTCCACCTCGGTGGCATTGACGGTGCTGGCCTCACGGGGAGCTCCATCTACGAGAACAAGTGCACCCTGTCCCCAAACATTTCCGTTATAACCACTGATGAGAGACTGAATATCATTGAGTGCATTGGCGCTGTAGTCCTTTTTCAGCAGCTCTTCGACATTCACCTCGCTGACACCGCCCATCAGGTCGGCCTTGGAAACCTGACCGAAAGCCACGTTTACCTTGGTAGTGTCAGCCATTTCCTGGGCGCTTGCCACACCACTGGCGACTAGCATGGAAGCTAGCGCCAATGACATTCTCTTATTAAATATATTATGTTTCATAATAAATTCTCGAATTGTTTAATTATTCCCAACCAGGGTTCTGAGAGAACTCAGGATACATCTTTACATCCTTTCTCAGGAATGGGAACCAGTAATGCTTTGAAGTAAACTTACGGGTAATCAATGGCTCCTCCTTCAGGTTGAGCACGTGATTTTTCTTTGGATCGTCGTAGCGGTCAACATCCTTCTGGTCGGCTGCACGGTCGAAGTAAACAGCCATCTTCTGGGTGTAAGGAGCCTTGTCTATCAGGAGCCAGCGGCGAAGGTCGGTGAAACGGTGTCCCTCGAACGCCAACTCTACGGCACGCTCACGGCGAAGCTCGCTCATGAAACCATCCAGATTGGTAAGATACTCATCAGCAATATTATCCACATGCGCACGGTTGCGGACTATGTTCACGGCATCCACGGCACTCAGCTTGAATGCCTGGCTTGATTCCTTGTAACCATAACCCTGAGCCACCGACTCGGAATACATCAGATAAACATCTGCCAGACGAATCATGCTCAAGAGTACTCGTATCATCTTAGCACGCTCACCACCGTCATCAAATCGATTACGATATGGATCACAGAACTTCTTCAGGCAATATCCCGTAAAGCAGTCCTTGGAAGGTGTTGCCGTACGATACTTTCCTCCCGTATAAAGAGAAGCATACTGCACATCTGCATCTTGTCCTGCACTCTTCACACACTTTACACCATCATAGATGAAGAGATCGTAGAAGCGAGGGTCACGGTTTTTGAACGGATATTCCGGATCATAGCCGCTGTCGGCATCCTTCTTCTTGATGTCCTTGATAGGCTTACCATTTGCCATACCGAAGTAATCCACATAGTTGGCTGTAGGATAAACCTTGATACCACCTGCAATAAGGCTGGTAGGACGATAGTCTGTCACCTGATTCCAAACCCAGTTGGTGTTACTTGAATTCTCGTAGAAGATAGCCTCTTTCTCACCAGGAATCTTTTCACCCTGATCATAGGTATAGAAGATATTCATGTAATTATCATAAGAAGACAACTGGTAAAGTCCTGTTTCCTTATTGATCTTCAAAGCCTCACCGAATGCCTCAGCAGCCTTCTGGCAATACTCCTTATTATATCCGTTAACATTCTTAAAGTCAGGATTCTCCTTACTTACTTCATTCATCAGCGGCGAACCTGCCCACAGATAATTCTTACCTAGGAAGCAGAGAGCAGCTATCTTGTTAGGACGGAACTTGTTCTTGCCCACTGTCTGCTTACCCACGGTAGTCTTATCCCAATCTACAGGCAGCAGCTCAACAGCCTTCTTGAAGTCTTCGGCAGCCTTGTCGGCACATGCCTGATAGGTGAGGCGCGGATAGTTGAACACGGCATCAGAAGGAATCAGGAAGTCGATATATGGAATACCGCCCCAATACTGCATAATCTGGAAGTGGAAGAATGCACGGAAGAAATAGAGCTGACCTGCAATCAGGTTCTTCTCTTCCTGGGTAGCATCTACCAGATTACCCAGATTTTCCAAGCCCAGGTTGGTGGCATAGATTCCCTGCCAGCACATACCCCAGAGACGACCCTTGGAATCGCGGTTCACATCATCATTACCGTTCAGGTTGATGCCAGAATGGAATGGAGAATACTGCACCTCGTCCCATGCCCAATAGTTTCCCTGGTCGATGGCATTAGTGAGCATACGGACCTCTGATGGTTGCCAGTATTCATCCTCACCATAGTTCCAGCAGCCATGATACCAGGATGTTGAGGCAAGACCAGGGATGTCATTGTAGCACTGCTCCAAGAAACCCTGAAAGTTGGTATAATTCTTATATGGCTCCGTTGGGGCAATATCACTGCCCGGTGCCTTGTCAAGGTAATCAGTACATGATACTGAAGAGAGAGACAGGGCTGCCGCAAACAGCAATGTATATATTTTATTAAACTTTTTCATATTTACGATTCATTTAAAATGTCAGGTCAAAACCTAAGTTAAATCTGCGTACGGTTGGATAAGCACCATTTGCCGAGTTGCCGCTGAAGTTATTCTCACGGTCATCAGGCATATTGGTCCAGAGCAGCAGGTTGTCACCATTCAGATATACACGGAGTGAATTCAAGTGCATTCGCTTCACCCAAGCACCCCTAAAGGTATAAGCTATCTCGGCATTCTTCAAGCGCAGGAAAGCACCGTCATAGAAGTAGCGGGTACCGGCATTTCCCTCATCTGCCACTGTGGTCCAACGTGGCAAAGACAACTCGCCGCTCGGATTGGCTGCAGAAAAGTAAGAACCCTCCTTGAAGGCAATGTGGGTTTCACGCTCAAAGGTTGGGAAGTTCACCTCGCGGGTAACATTGGTTACACCATAGAACTGTACCGTTACACTCAAGCCCTTCCACTCTGCTCCCAAGGTTGTACTGAAGGTATTCTCAGGAATAGAGGTGTACTGATAAGGAGCCTTGTCATCTGCTGTAATCTGACCGTCACCATTGAAGTCTGAAATAATGGCATCACCCGTATATTTCTCTGAATCATGGCTACCCCAGGTAGGTACGGCATAGAGATCATCCCAGTTGCGGATAAAACCATGATCAATGTAACTATGGTTCTGACCGATGGAATAACCCGCCTTGTTCAGATAACTTGCCTGAAGCTTTGGATCATCGGCAAACTTAATCTCGTTGGTAGCATGGGTCATATTGAAGTTTGCCCATGTACGCAGATTCTTGTTCCATGCCTTGTTCACCTTCAGGCTCAACTCGTAACCCTTGGCATCCACCGAACCCACATTGGCAACCGTATAGTTCATACCATAGTAAGAAGGGATGGAACGTTCGGTTAAGAGCACATCGGTACGCTTGTCGCTAAATACATCCAGCGAACCGGTAAGCAATCCGCCCAGGAATCCGAAGTCGAAACCCAGGTTGCGCTTCTCTGATGTCTCCCAACGCACGTTAGGGTTTCCGATACGGGTAAGGCGATATATAGTATAAGGTGAATCATAAGTGGCATCACCACCCAGCAAGGTCTTACCACCATAAGAATACTGGTCGGTATAGAGATAAGAACCTCCGGTAGAATCATCACCGATGCGACCCCAGGATGCACGTACCTTAAACATATCTACATATTTCTTGATGTTCTTCATGAATGGCTCCTCGGTGATAGTCCAACCGAGAGAGGCTGATGGGAAGAACTTGAAGCGATAGTCGGGACCAAACTTCTCAGAACCGTTGTAACAGCCGTTCAACTCGAGCATGTAGCGCATCGCATAGTTGTAGGTGGCACGGAATACCCAGTCTTCACGATAATGTTTGAAAGAAGAACCGTTGGCATACTCGTTGCGGTTGAATACTGCCATAGCGCCTGCTTCATGATTGCCGAACTTGCGGTTCCAGTCGAGCTGAGCCAGATAATAGAGACGGCGATAAGTTGCATCCGTTTTTACCTTACCGCCATTGACGGTCCATGCCACAGACTCATGGTAATCCACGCTCTGGTCATAGGAAACTGAGCCATCATCAGGGTTAATCCACTTCAGCTGCGGATCCATATACTGGTCGCTGATACCACGCTTCTCCTCTACCATCGTATTGTCAAGAGAAACTTTGGCAACAAACTTCAGACCCTTGGTCAGGAAATCGAGCTTCTGGGTAAGAATAAAGTCGGTGGTAATCTGTGTATTGGTACGGTTCTCCACACCGCTTCGGGCAAGACTCATCACAGAGTTAGGACAGTCGGCCTTACGTGGACCATAGTATCCATAAGTACCATCTGAATAAATAGGACGCATCGCATCTGGAGCTGCATGATAAACAGAAGCCCAATAGGCACTGGAATCACTCGCCTTGTCCCAAGGGAAATGGCGGACACCGTTACTACCGAAAAGGTTGGTAGAGAACTGAGTGGTCTTGGTCAGGTTGAAGTCCAGGTTGGCACGCATGTTAATACGGTTATAGCCGAAACCAGACTTATAGCCACGACCGCTGGTGAAGTCCTTGAACAGGTCACCTTCGTGAGAGAAGTCAATAGCTGCAAAATATTTCACGAGTTTGGTACCTCCCGAAACATCCACGCTGGCATTGTAAGACATGGCTGTGTTGTTGAACAGCTCCTTCTGCCAGTCCACGTTAGGATAGCGGTCCCACTCTTCAGCATTGGCAGGATGACGATACTTGTCGATGATAGCCATCGGCTTGTAGGAACCCCATGATTTTTCGTCGTTGATGTTCAGCTCGCGCTCTACCACTCTGTTCAGGAGTCGGAAAGTATCGTAAGCATCATATTTCTCAGGCAACTTGGAAACCACCTTCATGGTAGCATTCGCCTTCACGTGTACGGCAGCCTTGCCTTCCTTACCACGTTTGGTAGTAATAAGGATAACACCATTACCACCCTTCACACCATAAACGGCAGTGGCAGAAGCATCCTTCAATACGGAGATGCTCTCTACTGAAGAAAGGTCAACGGTGTTCATGGCACGCTCCACACCATCCACGAGAACGAGAGGGTCGTTGGAACCGTTGATAGAAGTCTGCGTACGGATCACGATCTTAGGATCTTCCTCACCTGGCATACCCGTAGAAGAGAAAGTAACGACACCTGGAAGATTACCTGTCAGAGCTTGACCCAAAGAAGAAACTCCGGCATGACGATTCAAGGTTTTCGCATCTGTCTGTGCAATAGAGCCGACAACAGAGGCTTTCTTCTGCTGACCATAACCAACCACTACTACCTCGCCCAATGTATTGTCATCAGTCAAGGTAATTTTAAACTGTCTTTTCTTACCAACTTTAATCGTTTGGGAATTCATACCGATGTAGGTAATGACAAGGGATGAATTTTCTGAAGGGACAGAAATCTGGAAATTACCATCCATATCAGAAATGGCACCCAAGGATGCATCACCCTTCACTTTCACAGTAGCACCAATCAGTGGCTCTCCTGTGCCGTCAACAATACTACCCTTCACGGTAATCTTCTGGGCTTGTGCGTTCAAGCTGCAGAAGGCTCCCACGAGGCATAGAGCTGCTGTCCGTTTAAATGTAAACACTTGTTCAATCATGTTGTATCATCTTAAATTAAGTTTGTTTCTTTGTTTCTAGGTGTTATTACTTCTTGGTTAAAGAACACGGCTGCAAAGGTAGAAAACTGTCATGAGAACGTGTTTTCTTGATGTTCCAAATGTTTTCACTCTTGTTACAGCACACCGCAACTAGGCAAGTTCTCAATAGAAGTGCAAAAATTTGAGGGGTTTCAGGCTTTATAATCTA
>ENA-OZWP01000213-OZWP01000213.1-human-gut-metagenome-genome-assembly--contig:-NODE-213-length-17735-cov-3.698812_pt1 | contig 17735 bp, 15 predicted proteins | sample MGYA00243535_ERZ654081 | MGnify/ENA primary metagenome ERZ654081 (study PRJEB26926, sample SAMN06165119) | human gut metagenome | biome: ENVO:00009003; feature: ENVO:2100002; material: ENVO:00002003...
CCAGCCTCCGCTCCAAGGCTGTCCGACACCGCCTCCAAGATCGAGGCCTTGAGAAACCGTCCGCTGCCCCCTAAGATTTCCGACACCGATTTCGTTCCAGCCCCGATGACCGATTTCAAGGTCGGCCAACGGATCGAGCACAACCGCTTCGGCCAAGGCAAGATCCTTGAGATCACCGGTAACGCCCCCGACCTCAAGGCCAAGATCACATTCGACCACTACGGCGAGAAACTTCTCCTGCTCAAGTACGCCAAGATGCGTGTTTTGTAAGTTAAATCCACACATACAGTCAAGATTTTACAGAACGCAACTGCCTGACACGACAACTGCAATATGTTCAAGATGTTTTTCGGAATTGCGTGGATAATTGCTATATTTGCAAGTTGTAAAATATACGGTTGTAATTACAATCAACACTATTTATATGTCAAACATCATCGATTTGAAAAAGGGTCTGAACATTCCGATCAGCGGAGTGGCGGCCCTAGAAGCAAAGAAGACGATCGTGCCTGACACAGTTGCCATTAAACCGACGGATTTCAAGGGGTTCTCCCCGAGACTTCTCGTGAAGGAAGGTGACAAGGTTCTGGCAGGATCCCCTGTTTTGGCAGACAAACAGCACCAGGACATTCTCCTGACCTCTCCGGTGAGCGGAACGGTTCAGGGAATCGTCAGGGGAGAGAAGAGGAAACTCCTCGCTGTGCTCGTGAAGGCTGACGGCGCCAATGAGGCCGTCGATTTCGGAGCCAAGAATCCTTCCGGTCTGAAGGCCGAGGAGGTGAAGGACATCCTTCTCAAGAGCGGTCTGTGGCCATTCATCATTCAGAGGCCTTATGGAATCATCGCCGATCCGGCTTTGACACCTAAGGCTATTTTCGTGTCCGCATTCTCGACGGCTCCTCTTGCGGCTGACGCTGAGTTCGCCTTCAAGGATGAGGTCGCCGCCATCCAGGCAGGTGTGACGGCTGTGTCAAAGCTCGCCAAGGTTCACGTCTGCGTGAACAGCGATGCTTCGGCTTTCGCCAAACTAACCGACGCGACTGTCCACACGGTCAACGGAAAGAAGCATCCGGCCGGAAATGTTGGTGTGCAGATCAGCCACATCTCTCCTATAAAGAAAGGTGAGACCGTCTGGACTCTGTCCCTGCTCGCTCTCGCGGCCATCGGAAAGCTCTTCAAGACCGGCAGGATCGACCTTACCCGCAAGGTGGCCGTTACCGGACCGGTTGTCAAGGACGCTTCTTATGTCGTTACCCTTCCGGGAATGCCGATCAAGGCTCTCAAGGGATTCTATGACAATAGTGTGGAGACCCGTTTCATCAGCGGAGACGTGCTTTCCGGCGAGAATGTCGGCGAGGACGGTTACCTCGGATTCTTCGACAATCAGGTCTCTCTGATCAAGGAAGGCCGTGAAAGGGAAGTGCTCGGATGGGCGAAACCGTTCAGGTTCAATCAGTTCAGCTCTTCTATGACTTACTTCTCCTGGCTTCTGCCTAAGAAGAAGTACAATATGGACACCAACACCCACGGCGGCGTGCGCGCGTTCGTGGTTTCGGATGTATATTCAAAGGTTCTCCCTATGGATCTGTTCCCTGTCTATCTGATCAAGGCCTGCCTTGCCGGAGACATCGAGAAGATGGAGCAGTTCGGTATCTATGAGGTTCTTCCTGAGGACTTCGCCCTGTGCGAGTTCGTGGATCCTTCAAAGAACGACATCCAGGCTATCATCGCCAAGGGAATCGACCTTATGATAAAGGAAATGGCTTAAAGGATTATCGCTATGGAAGAAAACACAGTAAAACCAGGCCTTTTCGAGAAAGGCGGTAAGTTGGGGTGGCTGCATTCTACCTGGGATGCCTTTGACACCTTCCTCCGCGTCCCTGCGACCGTGACAGCCAAAGGCGCTCACGTCAGGGATGCCGTTGACATCAAGAGAATTATGATCATCGTTGTGCTGGCTGTTGTTCCTGCCGCTCTGTTCGGTATGTGGAATGTCGGCTACCAGCACAATCTCGCGGTCGGAGACCTTCCGGGATTCTGGAACCAGTTCTTCTGGGGACTTCTGAAGGTTCTCCCTCTCTACCTTGTCTCCTACATCGTAGGTCTCGGCATCGAGTTCGCCTCAGCCCAGATCAAGGGCGAGGAGGTGAATGAGGGTTACCTCGTTTCCGGTATGCTCATTCCGCTGATCGTCCCTGTGGACGTTCCGCTTTGGATGCTTGCCATCGCGGTGGCTTTCGCGGTCATATTCGGTAAGGAAGTTTTCGGCGGTACAGGAATGAACTTCCTGAACCCGGCTCTCCTCTGCCGCGCCTTCCTGTTCTTCTCTTATCCTATCTCAATGTCTGGATCAGAGGTTTGGGTAGCGCATCGCTGCGGAGCTGATGCCATCTCTGGCGCTACACCTCTTTCTTATCTTACAGAGGGACAGGGTGCCCTTGAGGCCATCAACAACGCCGGCTACAGCTTCTGGGATATGTTCTCCGGAATCATCCCTGGCTCTGTCGGCGAGACTTCCGTGATCGCTATCCTCATCGGTGCCGTCATCCTCATCTGGACCGGTGTCGCAAGCTGGAAGATCATGGTTTCATCCGTGGCTGGCGCCCTTCTCGTAGGCTGGCTCGGCAATGTCGGTGGAGTGACTGACGTTCCTGCTTACTATCAGCTTGTTATGGGTGGTTTCGCTTTCGGTACAGTCTTTATGGCCACCGACCCTGTCACCTCCGCCCAGACCGAGACCGGAAAGTGGATCTACGGATTCCTCATCGGCGCTCTCTGCGTGGTTGTCAGACTCTTCAACCCAGGCTACGCCGAGGGCATGATGCTGGCCATCCTCCTTATGAACACCTTCGCTCCGCTGATCGACCACTATGTGACATCAGCCGCTACGGGCAGAAGAGCAAAAAAGGTTACAATCGCTTAATTTTCAAGGAATATGAATACTAACGGTAACGCATACACAGTAATCTACACGACGATTGTCGTGGCCCTTGTCGCAGCGATTCTCGCCTTTGTGGCTATGACGCTCAAACCAAAGCAGGACGCCAACATCAAGGCCGAGACCATCAGCCAGATGCTGACTGCCGCACAGTTCTACACAAAGGACGAGTGCAGCGCTATGGGTAACGACAAGGTTCTGGAAGCATATTCACAGAACATCAAGGAAGCCTACACCATCAACCTGAAAGGCGAGAAGGTCCGTGACCTCAATACAGAGGTCAAGAGCATCGAGCTTCAGGATGGTCTCAAGGCTCAGAACAAGAACATCAAGGACGGCTCCGACGCCGCTGACCTTCCGGTCTATGTATTCAACAAGGATGGAAAGTCTGTCACTGTCGTCCCTGTCTATGGCGCTGGTCTTTGGGGACCTATCTGGGGCTACATCGCTCTGGACGAGGATCTTCAGACAATCGTGGGCGCTTACTTCGATCACGACAGCGAGACTCCTGGTCTCGGCGCCAAGATCAAGGACGATCCGTCTTTCAGGGCTGAGTTCATCGGCAAGAAGGTGAATGTGGCCTCTGATCCGGTGTTCAGTGTCGTCAAGGTTGGCACATCTGCCGATGAGAACAGCTCGGTTGACGCCATCACCGGCGCGACAATGACCAGCAAGGGTCTCGGTGAGGCCATCGCGTTCTGGCTCAAGGCCTACGCTCCGTTCCTTTCCTCAGCAGCTCCGGCCAAGGAGTGCTGCGGCGGAAACGGTGGTGAGTGCGACGGCTCGAAACCTTGCTGCTCAGAGCCTTCCGAGGCTGGATGCTGCTCTGACTCGTCAGCTGTTAAATGCCCAGTAACTGAATAATCAAGGAGGAAGTAATATGAACAAAGAACTCAAAGAAACGATTCTTAACCCGATTTTCAAGGGCAACCCTATCACTGTCCTTGTGCTGGGTATCTGCTCCTCCCTCGCTGTAACGGTCGAGATGAAGGGAGCGCTTGTCATGGCCCTCTCCGTGACCATCGTCACAGGCCTTTCCAGCCTTGTGCTCTCGATGATGAGAAACACCATTCCTAACCGTGTGCGTATCATCGTGCAGCTGGTTGTCGTGGCTCTTATGGTAATCCTTGTCGACCAGTTCCTGAAGGCCTACGCCTACGGAATCGACAAGCAATTGTCCGTGTACATCGGCCTTATCATCACGAACTGTATCGTGATGGGACGTATCGAGGCTTTCGCCCTCGGCAACAAGCCGATCCCTTCACTGCTTGACGGTCTCGCCAACGGTGTCGGCTACGGCCTCATCCTCATCGTCGTGGCTTTCTTCCGTGAACTCTTCGGATCCGGCACATTGTTCGGTCTGAGGATAATCCCTGAAAGCTTCTACGCCGCCGGCTATGTCAACAACGGTCTCGTGATCCTCCCTCCGATGGCGCTGATCCTCATCGGCTGCATCATCTGGATCCAGAGAAGCATCCAGAAGGACCTTCAGGAAAAATAACGACAAAGACAAGTACTGATTATGGAATATTTAAGCTTATTCGTAAAGTCAATATTCGTTGACAATATGATTTTCGCGTACTTCCTTGGTATGTGCTCATACCTGGCGGTATCGAAAAATGTGAAGACAGCTTCCGGTCTTGGTGTCGCTGTTATTTTCGTCCTTCTTGTGACATTGCCGATCAACTATCTTCTGAACAAGTACGTCCTGGCGCCTGACGCATTGATAAAAGGTGTGGACCTGAGCTTCCTCAGCTTCATCATATTCATTGCTGTCATCGCAGCTTTCACGCAGCTTGTCGAGATGATCGTGGAAAAATTCGCTCCGGCACTATATTCATCACTGGGAATCTATCTGCCTCTGATCGCCGTGAACTGCGCCATCCTTGGTGGTTCGCTCTTTATGCAGAACATGGATTTCGTGAATGTCGGGGAGGCTTCGGTTTACGCTCTTGGTTCCGGCATCGGCTGGTTCCTCGCCATCGTGACCCTCGCCGCGATCAGGGAGAAGATGTCCTACTCGAAGGTTCCTGCCGGACTCAGAGGCATCGGTATCACATTCATCACCGTTGGTCTGATGGCTATGGCCTTCATGACCTTTATGGGACTGACAATCTAATTAGGAGGCAGAGAATATGTTTTCAACAGTAATTTCAGCTATCATCACAATTGTGGTTGTGACCGTGGTTCTGGTCGCTCTGCTTCTGTATGTGAAGATCAAACTTACTCCGGACGGCACTGTCAAGATCGACATCAACGACGGAAAGAAGGTTCTTGACGTTCCTCAGGGAAGCGACCTTCTGCACACTCTCGCCGACCAGAAGATTTTCCTTCCTTCCGCTTGCGGTGGAAAGGCGAACTGCGGTCAGTGCAAGGTTCAGGTGCTTGAAGGCGGCGGAACCATCCTTCCTACCGAGACCGGCTTCTTCAGCCGCAAGCAGATCAAGGACGGCTACAGGCTCGGTTGCCAGGTAAAGGTAAAGGAGAACATCAAGATCCAGGTTCCTGAGTCAACGCTCAGCGTTCAGAAACTTGAGTGCGAGGTCATCTCCAACAAGAACGTGGCCACCTTCATCAAGGAGTTCACGGTTAAACTTCCTGAGGGAGTTCATCTTGACTTCAAGTCCGGTGAGTACATCCAGATCGACATCCCTGCCTACGACCTTGATTTCTCGACGATTGATGTCGATGACATCTACAAGGCCGACTGGGAGAAGTACGGTTTCTTCGGCATCAAGACGAAGAACGAGGTGCCTACGATCAGGGCTTACTCTATGGCCTCTTACCCTGCGGAGGGCGACATCATCAAACTGAACGTCCGTATCGCCACTCCTCCGTTTGACAGGAGCCAGCCTAAGGGCGTTTTCAAGATGCTGCCTGTTCCTCCGGGAGTCGGTTCATCCTATGTCTTCACCCGCAAGCCGGGCGACAAGGTTTGGATCTCCGGTCCGTTCGGTGAGTTCCTTCTTCCTAAGAACGATCCTGATTCTCAGGAATATATCTTCGTGGGTGGTGGCGCCGGTATGGCTCCTTTGAGAAGTCATATCATGCACCTGTTCAAGACTCTCAAAACAAAGCGTGAGGTACACTTCTTCTATGGAGCGCGCAGCCTTGTCGAGGCATTCTACCTTGAGGACTACGCCGAGATCGAGAAGGAGTTCCCTAACTTCCACTTCCATCTGGCCCTTGACCGTCCTGATCCGGCAGCTGACGCCGCTGGAGTCAAGTACACGGCAGGTTTCGTTCACAATGTGATGTACGAGACCTATCTCAAGGACCACGACACTCCGGAGGACATCAAGTACTTTATGTGCGGACCTCCTATGATGGTCGCTTCCGTCAACAAACTGCTTGACAGCCTTGGAGTGCAGCCTGAGAGCATTCTGTACGATAACTTCTCGTAATCGAGACGTGATATTTATTGAGGACTGGCCCGCTTGGACCAGTCTTTTTTTGTACATTTGCGGTATGATTGACAAGAAAGTACAGATGATGGATGCGGGAATGGTGCTGTTCACGAGCGAGAAGCCGTTCGGGACGGTGCTGGGGGGCATCAAAGCGGAGTTGACGAAACTTGGTAAGGTCAAAAGGGCCAACGAGATATCACCGGATGAACTTCCTGACACGACGGGAGAGTGTGACCTTTTTGTGGACTGGTCAACGCCTCTGCGTTGGCGGGCCATTTCCTGCCGGCTGGAGGATGCCGGTCTTGTGGGAACAAATGCTGACGGTGAGGAGACCAGACGCTATGCGCTTTGTGTCAAGGAAGGAAACAAGAACCGGAAAGGGAAGGTTCTTGTGACGCTGCTGCTTGCTGTGATATTCATTGCCTTGGGAATATTCAGCATCGACGGGGTTGCTGGAATATTCACGGTTCTTTTTGGTAGTGTTTTTGTCGTTGCCATTGTTATTCTTGCTTTGCGGCCAAGTGCCAAGGCTCAAAAAGTGGTGAGAGATCTTCTTGAGGTCGTGCGTGAGGCGAAGTGATTTTCACCTCTGATCCGTGGCTTTTTGACGCTCAGAAAGGCAATTTTTGGCGAATTTTGCCTAAGATAAACAAAAACAGCATAAAAATCGTTTCAGATAGTTGTTTTGTTTAAAAGAATTTGTATATTTGACGTGAAGTTTTTCATAGTTTAAGTTTAGGTTAAGTAGCGGGGTGAACGCAGTGAATGCGCTTGCCCCGTGAATTTTCTATAAAAAACAGAAATTTACGTTTTTTATAGAAAACATTTTTTGTTTCTTTTCATTATTTACGTTTAGTCACCATACTTTTGCAGACGGCCCGCAACGGTGCGGACTGTTAAATTTTTACAACTATGAAGAGTTCTCTCAGAATCCTTTCCAGGACCGCGTCGGTCGGAATGATGGCATTGGCCGCCGTTATGTTTTCGTGCAACAAGATTCCTTCCGAAACCGCCCAAGGCACGTTGAGTTGGAATTTCTCGCAAAGAATGCTCACCAGGGCGACTGTTGATCTGCCTGACACCGACGCATTCATTCTTACAGTGAAAAATTCGGCCGGAGATGTACTCTATGAAGGAGCGTATGGCGATTCCCCGGAGTCAATGCTTGTTAATCCAGGTAGTTATACCGTCAAGGCCGTGTCAAGGGTTTTCGAGAAACCAGAGTTTTCCGCTCCGCAGTTCGGAGACGAACAGGTTGTCGTGGTCCAGTCGGGGACAAGCACTAAAGCCCGCCTTAACTGTACGCAACTCAATTCCGGCCTTAGGATGAGGCTGGATTCCGAATTCGGCGCGACATACCCGAATGGTTCCGTGACCGTATCGTCAGCGGAGGGAAACCTCAAGTACTCTCAGACAGAAAACCGCATAGGTTATTTCAAGGCCGGAAACGTCTCCGTTTCTCTGGATGACGGCACTACCTCAAAGATTCTGCTGACACGCTATCTTGAGGCGTGTGAGGTTCTGACATTGGGCATATCCTGCCCTGCCATCGAGCCTCCAAAGCCTGATGCCGGTAATGGCATTTCCATTACAGTGGACACAAGCCGGGTCTGGAGCAGTTATGACTACGAGATCGGTTCCGGCCAAGGTGCGGATCCGGGTACTACCGTGTCCACGGCGTACAGTGTGGCGCAGGCTAAGGAGCACATCGGAGAGAAAAGTGTCTGGGTTTGCGGCTACATTGTGGGTGGTGATCTGTCATCGGCAAAGGAAGGAATTTCTTTCAAACCACCGTTCACCTCCATGACATGTTTGGCGATAGCTTCTCGTTCATCAGTCACGTCAAAAAGTTCGTGCATGTCTGTCAAATTGCCGAAAGGTGACATACGTACCGAAATCAATCTGGCTGACAACCCTGGACTCATAGGACGGAAAATCTATCTAAAGGGAGACTTGATAGCGGCTTATTTTGGCATTCCTGGCATTGAGAATATTACTGAATATGTTCTGAAGTAACTGTTAACCAAATAATTATCTTTTATGAAAATCAAACTGAACAGGATGGCGTCCGCCATCGTGCTGGCGCTGCTTTGTCCATTGGCTGGACATTCGCAAAGCAAGACAGTGCCAAGAGCCTGGGAGTTCGGCATTGGCGGGGCTGCAATGAACGTCACGAGAACGACCGTGTCAAACTTTCATCAGACCTCAGGTGGAGATTATATCTTCAACCTTGATGAGAAGATGCTGTATGGCGGAGTCGAACTCTACTCGGCTGTCGAACTGAAGAAATGGCTGTATGCCGATCTGCAGGGAACCTTAGGATTTGCAAAATACTATGAATCCGAAAGCCAACGGCAGGGATATTCATTGATGGTCAGTCCGGGAATACAGTTCCGCCCGTTTGTAAGAAGCGGCTGGATCCAACCATATCTCAGGTTAGGTGTCAACTATTACCACAAAAATTTTCCGACTTCCTATTTCGGACAGTTCAAGGGAGATGTCACAAAGGAGGCCTTATGGCGGGCTGAGGATGCTTGGAATAAAGGATATACCTTTGATTCAGACACATTTTTCCCTTTGTCCGCCGGCATCGGTGTGATCGGCTGGATGAGCGATAGGGTGGGAGTGCATATTCAAGGGCAGTACAATCACTCGCTTGGTACCGACGGCATCAATTTCGCCCAAGCCTCCGCCGGAATAGTGCTGAGGTTGGGAGGACAGGACAAGAACAAGTCTGTGGCGGACCGTTACATTTCTAAGCATCTCGATGAATATGCGGGACTCTATCCTCAAAATGTCATTGAGAGGGAAGTTGTCCGTGAGGTCCCGGTCGAGGTTATCCGCGAGGTCATCAAGGAAATTCCTTCAGAGAAGACTTTGGCTGAAATGATGGACAATGTGAACTTTGATTTCGACAAAGCCACGATCACGGCTGATTCCCAGTTTACTCTGGATGAGATAGCTAACACTTTGGCGCGATTTCCGGATACACGTTTCCTTGTCGCCGGCTATACTGACGCCAAGGGAACTGTGGAATACAATGAGGAACTTTCACGTGCCCGTGCCAAGGCGGTCTATGAAGCGCTTCTGCTGAGAGGAATACCGACGTCCAGGCTTTGTTACAGAGGCTTTGGCAAGCGAGTGGCTCTTGTCCCGGAATCGGCTTCGGACGAACAGCGAAGAGGAGACCGTAAGGTCGTTATTGAAAGGGTGACGTCAGAATCACTGTGGAATTATCTTAACCAACAATAAATCATATTCATTTATGAAAAATCATTTTAGATCATTGATCATGGCGCTCATTGGGGTGTCGATGTTGGCTTCCTGCAATTCACTGGAGGTGACCATGCCGGTCGGACCACGTGGAGAACAAGGAATCCAGGGTGTTGCCGGTAAAGACGGATTGTCGGCTTATGAACTATGGGTCAAGGCGGTACAGGAAAAGCAGATTGACTATACCGGCTCTGTTGACATTAGTCATTTTTTCCTTTATCTTAAAGGCAAGGATGGCGTTGACGGTAAGGACGGCAAAGATGGCAAGGATGGTGCCGATGGTGTTGACGGCGCGAACGGCAAATCCGCCTACGAACTTTGGAAGGAATATGTCGCTACCGGAATCGATGATCCTCACAATCCTGGAAGTCAATGGGATAAAACTAAGACATCGATGGTGGATTTCTATTGGTTCCTTACGGGAAACGATGGCGCGGATGGACTTATCCCATATATCAAGGATGGAAACTGGTGGATTGGAGATCATGACACCGGAATCAAAGCCAAAGGTGACAAGGGCGACAAAGGTGATACCGGAGATAAAGGTGATAAGGGTGATAAAGGAGATACTGGAGCCAAAGGTGATAAGGGTGATAAAGGAGACAAAGGCGATAAAGGTGATAAGGGCGATAAGGGCGATACCGGTGTTTCCGGCAAAAATGGAGTTGACGGCCAGAGCGCGTACGAAATGTGGAAAAGATACGTTCAAGAAACGATTGCCGCCGGAGGCAAAGTGGTTGACCCGAACGGAAATGAAATCACATTGGACGATCTTTCCATTCAGAAATTCTTCCAATATTTGACTGGCAAGGATGGCGCGGACGGTAAGGACGGCAAAGATGGAGCCGATGGTCTGAACGGCAAGAATGGCCTGACACCGGAGATCGATCCAAAGACCGGCGAATGGATCATCGTTAATAAGGAAACCCGTGACACTATTTTTACTCACATTGCTGCCAAAGGTCGCGATGGCAAGGATGGCGTTGATGGAAAGGATGGCGCCGATGGCAAGGACGGTAAAGATGGCATCGATGGTAAGGATGGTGCTGACGGCAGGGATGGTGATACGCCTTATGTCGGATCTAACGGAAATTGGTGGATAGGCAGTGTTGACACTGGTGTCAAGGCCCAGGGACCAAAAGGTGACACAGGTGCCGATGGTAAGGATGGCGTAAACGGCAAGGACGGTAAAGACGGCGTTGATGGAAAGAATGGCGCGGATGGCAAGGATGGTAAAGACGGTGTTGACGGAAAGGATGGCGCTGACGGCAAGGACGGTAAAGACGGTGTTGACGGAAAAGATGGTGCCGATGGCAAGGACGGTAAAGACGGAGCCGATGGTTCGGCAGGTAAGTCTGCCTATGAACTTTGGGTGACAGATGTTCAGTCTCCATCTGGATTGGAGGATCCTAAGAATCCAGGGACAAAGTGGGATCCTTCCAAGACGTCCATAGCTGATTTCTATGAATATCTAAGCGGAGCCTCTGGCGCTAATGGCAAGGATGGCACTGACGGTGCTAATGGAAAATCCGCATACGATTTATGGAAGGAGCTGGTACTCAGTGAAGAAGGACTGGATAATCCGGGCAACGGAGTGTACGATATTGATATGTACCCTAAGTGGCCGAGAACAGCGGTATCCATCTATGACTTTTTCAAGTACCTGAGAGGCAGCGATGGTGAGTCCGGCACCATGATGTCGGTTGTCGACACTCTTTATGTGGAGGAGGTTGACTGGAGCAAGTACAATGTCGCTCCTGTAAGGTCTTTGGCGAAAGTCAATTCGACGGGAGAGAAGAAAGACACGACCTATGAATATGTAAATCCATATTCTGGTGGCTGCGCCTTGATAGTCTCTGGCCCGGGACCTGTTGCGATACCAAATTGCAAGGTGGAGTTCAAGGATCAGACTGGAAATTCCTTCAGCAAGACATCCGACAGCCGGGGGTACATATATCTGACTCGGAATGAATTGCCGGATTGGCGCTCAGGATCTCCGTCAATGTCAGATCTGTCCGCCAGAACCAAACCGACAAGTTTCTCATTCGGGGGCAAGACAATCACGGATGCCGGAAAAATCGCTGCGACATGTGGCGTGCCGTACAAGGTTGACGTTAGTGTCAGAATGACAGGCTCCTCTTGGGAGAAGACTACGGTGACCGCTGATTATGAGATTACAAGAATTGTGGAAGGTCAGTCCGAGAAGGAATGGGGAGGGGTGAAATTCCCTGAATCCAAAGACGGAGCCGGCTATTTTATGTATAGAAGTTTGGGTGATATCAACAGATTCCGCAAGGTTGAGTTTGCCAGGATCGGTATTTCTCCGAACGATTTCATTTATGGAGACCATTTCATGAAAATAGACAACACCGGGGTGAAGAACTCCTGGAAAAGATCGTTGGGAACTGTTGAAAGCACAGTGACGGAAGCGCTGACCTATGGTGATGGCGGGTCTCCTCTTGTCGTGGATGTAAATTACATGCCTACAAAGAAAGGTTATGGAGAGTTAATCTACTATCGCGAACCATCGCCTGACTATGGCTTGCAGGCCAAGTCTTCCACGAAAACCATAATACCTGAATATTGCAGTGTCGGTGACCTGAATATAGAAGGCTTAAAAGGCGGAACGGATGACGAACAGTTCACGAGTTATAACGGGAAACTTGTCCTTTCCGATGACGGAACGACGAAAGTTCCTGTCAACATGACCAATTACGAGCTTATACTTGGCCAAACATCATTCACGTTCGCGTTCGATTACTCGACTTTTGGCCATGTCTATCTGCGTGACGGCTATTATGATGCCTCTACAGATACCTTCCGGTTCAAGAGATACGGCACGTTGTTGAGTTATCTTGAGGACCTCAAACAGACCAAGGATGTTGAATATGTGACTGTGTTTTCCAACTCAGGCCAACTGGGCGGGGTGAACATCAACAATAATGTCCCTATTTGTTTCTCGGTAAAGAACGGTGTCATCCAGAAAGCCAAGAAGGAACCTTTCACTATAAGAAATGTCTATGACAAGTTTTCCATAACAATAGGAACCTTCTTATTCGATGATGTGTATTACGGTGAGGTCAAAGGCAGGTTTGTCTATGATGAATCTAACCCTTATGTGGCTTCCTGTGAATTGGGCGACAAGAAATATGTGTTCCAAGCCATCAAGGATGCGGTAAGCGCTCCACTTCCATAGTCCCTCACCGGATTGTGACGGATGAATATAACAACAGGGCGGCTCGTCAAGAACCGCCCTGTCTTATGAATGTCCGTTCATTGAATCTGAATTACTTCAGGTAGTCGTCAAAATAGTTTGTGACCTTGTCCATGAGATGAATCCTCCACTTGCCGAAGACGTTATGCTCGGAGCATGGATAAGGGAAATAGTCTAACTGGACATTGTTCTCGACACATTTCTGCACGAAACTGAGGCTGTGTTCCCAGACAACGGTGTTGTCGATGGCTCCCTGGCAGATGAGCAGTTTGCCCTTGAGGCCGTCAACCTTGCCGATGAGACTTGTCTGCGCGAATCCGTCAGGATTTGTGGCCTCGGTCTCCATGTAGCGTTCTCCGTACATGATCTCGTACCATTTCCAGTCGATTACCGGACCTCCGGCCACTCCAACCTTGAATGTCTCCGGATAGTTGGTCATCAGGGAGATGGTCATGAAACCGCCATAACTCCAGCCATGGATTCCGATTCTGTCAGAATCGACGAACGGAAGGGACTTCAGCATGTTTATGCCCACCATCTGATCGGCCATCTCGTTCTGTCCGCAATGGCGGTGGATGGCTTTCTCATATTCAGCGCCACGGTTCTGGGTGCCCCGGTTATCCTGGACATAGACGATATAGCCTTTCTGTGCCATGAGCATCTCCCACATCCGTACCTGGCCGAGCCATGTGTTCTGGACCATTTGTGAGTGAGGGCCTCCATAGACGTAGAGGACAACAGGGTATTTCTTTGCCGGGTCGAAATCTGTCGGCATAAAGAGTCTGTACCAGTTGTCGTACTTGCCGTCCGCGCTCTTGACCGTGCCGAAAAGCACTTCTCCGGTCTTGTATGCTTTGAGAGGATCCTCAGCTGTGATGAGATTGCGGATCAGCTTTCCGTTGCTGGTCATTATGTTTGTGACGCGCGGCACATTGAAGCTGCTGTAGTTGTCGATGTACTTGGAGCAGTCTTCGTTGAGGCTGATTGTGTGCCAGCCTTCCTCGGTCGTCAATCTGATTGGTTTGCCGAATTTGGCTTTCGTTACGATGTCCGCAGGGATTCTTGACCGGGACATCTTGACCTCGATCTTGAACAGGTGGTTTTCGACCGGCGAGATCTCCGCTGAAGTATAGTAAACGAACCGCCCGTCGTTGGCAAGGTACTCCACGTCAGCGTCCGTCACGGTCAACCTCCTGACTGTTCCCAGTGTGTCGCACAAGTAAAGGTTGCGGTACCCGTTCCTGTTGTTTGTCCTGTAGATGAATGAATATGTTCCCTTGAAGAACCGTACTGGATCCAGAGGCTCGACATAGCGAGAATCATCTTCGGTGAGGATCGTGCGCGCGAACGTCCCGTCAGAAGCCCTGTACATGTTCAGTTTCAGATGTTTCTGCGTACGGTCAAGAACCTGGATGAGTACATTCTTGCTGTCTGGTGACCAACTGATGTTCGTAAGGTACTGGTCGCGGCCATATTCATTGACATCACACCACACTGTCCTGCCGCTTTCCACATCGTAGATTCCGAGCCTGACATTCTCGCTGTCCATCCCGTTCATCGGGTATTTGATGTTATTGAGCGTGCCGGTGCGTGTAGTGATGTCCAGAAGAGGAAAGTCTGAGACCAGGGAGTCATCCTTCCTGTAGAAAGCCAGTCTGGAACCGTCAGGTGACCAGAAGATTCCGTTTTCTATCCCGAACTCGTTGCGGCTGACAAACTGGCCGTAGGTGATGTCTGGACTCTCGCTCTCAGCGATGCAGACAGGAGCCTTGTCGAAGATGTACAGGCTCTTGCCCACTGTGTAGGCGTATGTTCCGACACTGCTGCGCGTGACGTTCCCGGCATCCTTCGGAAATCCTTCAGGCAGCCGTGTGGCGGAATATTCGGAGACCTCTCCTGTCGATAGATTCTCCTGCATCCACTTGCCGTCCTTGTAGGTTATGAAGGTGTCACTGTCTTTCCATGACGCGGCGACGCTCGCCGGACGGACATTTCTGCCGAGCACGGCCTCCTCCATGGTGATTTGTTTCCCGTCAGGGTTCGCCGGATGTGTGGTGACGACTCCGGTCTGGGCGTTGAGTGCGAGAGGTGTCGCCAACGCGATGATTGTAAGTGCTCTTCTCATTATTCGTTTGCTGGTGTTGAGGTTGAGATTATCCTGTCCACAACGTATTTCTGCATTCCGCGCCATGGAAGGGTTCCGAGATATTCCTTGTAATGAAGTTCAACGGATTTGCCGCTGTACCTCATAAGCTCGTTGGCCACTTCCTCGTCCTCGACGGAGAAATCGAATATATAGGATTCGACCGCGGCTCCGCCGGTGTTCCTGTTCGAGCCGCGGAACCCGGCCTGGATCAATTTGCCTTCGTAGGTTTTCCAGACATAGCCCTTGTAGATGAACTGGTTGAGCTCACCTGCCTTCACCCCGTCTCCGAAGACGAAATAGAACCTGAAATAGATGAATCCCGCCAGGGCAAGGGCGAGAATGATTCCTGCCCAAGTGAATATTTTGCCTTTTGTCGTCATAACCTATTATTTTACCTCGTTTCCGGTCAGTTCCCATCCGGTGATGGTGGAGACGTAAGGGATCATCGCGTGAGCCTTTTTGAGATGACCCGCATAGTTCGGATGCCCGTCGGCTCCCATGTCGGAGTCATTGTTATGGACGGATTTGGTAAGAGCCATTATGTGGACATTCTTGAGTCCGCAGCTGTCGAGAGCCTTGCGGATGTAGTCGAACATCAGAAGATCGTTTTTCGGGGCGACGCAGAGGATAGGGTAGTCCTCGCCATAGTTGTCCTTGATCTCTTTCAGCAGCGTGATGTAGTTCTTGACGAACAGCCTTTCGGCAGGCTGCATTCCTGTCGAGAAATCATTGGTGCCAAGGTATATGACTGTTATTCCCGGCTTTAGCGGAAAGGATTTGGCGTCCCACTTCACGTCCTTTACCAAGTCGTAGGTCTGGAGGTATCTGTCCGGCATGAAATAGCCTTTGACATTGCCGTTGTAGTTGCGGGATATTCCCATACCGGAGTGCGCCACGACAATCTGATCCGCGTCAAAGTATCTTGCCATCGCACATGCGTAGGTGAGGTTCTGGTTCTCGGTCTCAGGCTTGAAGCGCTCTTTGTTCGAGCTTTCCGTACCGTAGCCGCAAGTGTAGGAGTCGCCGATATATTCAATGATCCTTTCCTTGGGAGCGTCGGCCTGAAGGAACTCTCCGTCAGTGATGAACTCGCTGATGGTCGTGGTGCCTTGTTCGCCTTCGGTGCGCTTCTGAAGGATCACCTGATGAGGTGCCTTGGCGGCCTTACGATCCTTGCCGAAGCGGGCTTTGAGTTCTTCCTGAGTGAATATCACGATGGTCGTGTCTGATCCATGCACCGCGATCACCTTGTCCGGAGTTGTCGCCATGGAGCCGTCGAGCCACACGTTGTAGTAGTTCTTTTTTGTGTCAGAAACTTTGAAACTCAATGAATTGCCCTGAAACCGCACTTTGGCGTACACCCCAGTCCAGTCAAACGACACATTCCCGTCCTTCACTTCGGTCCTGCCGATGTAAGTGATTCTTGAATCAGAGGCCTTTATGGCCGTCTCTGTCGCCTTGGGAGCGGCTGACATGGAGGCGGCTCCGAAAAGGGCCACCGCAAGAAGAGTTATCTTTTTCATCTTCATCTGTTGTTGGTTTAACGACACAAATTTAATGAATATCAACGATTCGGCAAACGAATTTATGGGGCGGCAAGCACAATTCAGGCTCGGTGATGATGAAAAAAGGAACCGTTCTTTCGAGCGATTCCTTTTTAATCATTAGGCACCGTTTCCGGCACCCTTGTACTGGGTAGGAGAATCGAACTCCTATTGCAAGATTGAGAATCTTGAGTACTAACCGTTATACGAACCCAGCGTTCTTTGGTTTTGGGAATGCAAAGATAGACAAAAATCTTGAACTTCCAAAATTTTCTGTGGAAAATGACGAAAATTATGAATATTTCCGTAAATATGGTGGATTCGGGGAATATTCCGGCAAAACGCCGGCGAGTCTGAGACTATATATAAGAAAAGGCCACGGAACTCTCCGCAGCCTTTGTCTATCGTTTCCGTGGCAGAAATTACTTCTGACGGTTCTTGTATCTCTGGTAGAATTTGTCGACGCGTCCGGCGGTGTCAACGAGCTTGACTTTACCGGTGTAGAATGGGTGAGAGGTGTTGGAGATCTCGACCTTTACAACCGGATACTCAACTCCGTCAACAACGAGAGTCTCTTTTGTCTCCGCGCATGAACGGGTTACGAACACGGTGTCGTTCGACATATCCTTGAAAGCTACAAGGCGGTAGGTTTCGGGATGAAGTCCTTTTTTCATTTCTTTATTGCTTTAAAAGTTGTTTTACTTCTTGTAAACAGTCTGCAAAGTTAACCCTTTTTTGAAGATTTACAAGCATATTCCATGTAAATCTTGTCATGTTGAGGGATTTTTCCTAAGGAAAAAGTCCGGCTTTTCCATTCTGTGCGTACGACTATGGTTTTAGATGACACGTTGAAAAACTACTTCTCGTCAGCTGCTGGCGCGAGTGCTGACCATACGACGGCGCTGAGGGCTCCGCCGCAGAGGGGGGCTACGATGAATACCCAGAGATCCTTGAGGGCCTGGCCGCCGGCGAAGAGAGCCGGTCCGATGGAACGGGCAGGGTTGATGTGGCAGCCGGAGATGCCTCCGATGGTGTAGGCCATAGCCACTACAGAGAGACCGAAGGCGACAGCCGTGCCGACCACTCCGGCGGCGGTGTTGCAGCCGAGGAACATTGCCGTTCCGCAGCCAAGAAGTGTCAGAACCATTGTTCCGATGCACTCAGCGATGTCTGTCTCTTATACACATCTCCGAGCCCACGAGACTACGCTGCA
>ENA-OZWP01000224-OZWP01000224.1-human-gut-metagenome-genome-assembly--contig:-NODE-224-length-17329-cov-6.952703_pt1 | contig 17329 bp, 11 predicted proteins | sample MGYA00243535_ERZ654081 | MGnify/ENA primary metagenome ERZ654081 (study PRJEB26926, sample SAMN06165119) | human gut metagenome | biome: ENVO:00009003; feature: ENVO:2100002; material: ENVO:00002003...
TATATACCTTATTATATATATACTTATTTCATCACTCCTCTCTTGCCCAAAGCTCCATAAACCACTTTGGCAACCAGTGGCTTGCTCGATTCCTCAGTCAGCCCATGACCAAGTCTGCCATAAATGAATGGCACCTCCAAGCCTTTGATACAATAGTGTGTGATGTCGGCAACGAGCTCGATGTCTTCAAGGTCGAACTCGCCTTCTGCTACACCCTCAGCATAAACCTTGCGGAATATCTCCATCTCGTCTTCATCAAAGTTCTTGCGCACCTTTTCCACAGTCCAGATATTGCGGAAGAACTCTGCTCGCAAGTTGCCGTTTCTAACCACGGTCTCGCGAATCATGCTCAAGTGTGTGTATATCAGCTCTATTATCTTGTCTTGTGGACGAATCTTCTTTGCTGCAACCTCGTCGAGCTTGTCGCTTAGTCGCTCCAATTCCGATTCAATGACAGCATTATATACGTCTTCCTTCCTATTAAAATAGGTATATAGTGTTCTGCGACCCTTGCCCGAAGCCTGGGCAATGTCGTTCATTGTAGTATTGGCAACACCATTCTTTGCGAATAGCTGTCGTGCCACATCCACAAGTGTCTGTCGTGTTTTAGAGATTGACATGCTACTTTCCTCTATTTTGTTTGCACAATGAGTTGATATGTGCAAAAGTAGATTATTTCTACGACTTATGCAAGAAAAATTACGTATTTCAGCCTTTTTACAGTTAAAATACAAAAAAGTTGCAATTATATTTGGTTATATCAAATAATCGTTGTACCTTTGCATCCGCAATTCAGAAATACAGCAATCGCTGATATCTCGAGAATTGACTTAATGGTAATATCGCGGAGTGGAGCAGTTGGTAGCTCGCCAGGCTCATAACCTGGAGGTCGCATGTTCGAGTCTTGCCTCCGCAACTAAAAATGGTCGAACTTCTCTTAAATAGAGGAGTTCGACCTTTAATCTTTTAAAAGCGTTGCGGATAGTGGGACGGTATTCGGACGCTATATTATTAATAGCATTGGTTGTCTTCGGATAAACAATGTAAAAAAATGTTTCCAACACCTAAAAAACTCTTATCGTCAAAAGATATAATAGGATATACTCTTCCAAGGTTGCATACTGGTAAGGATTGGTATGTAGATTTTTATGTTTATGATCCTACTATTGACGGACTCAAGCGAAAAAAGTATATGCTTAATAAATATGCTAAGAATGAGCGAAAGAAAATAGCATCAGTTCTCATCACTAACCTTACGCAATTGCTTATATCTGGCTGGAATCCTTTTCTTAATACAGATAAGTCAAGGGGTTATACTACCTGGGATGTCGTTATTAAACGTTATACCGATTATACCAAAATTGCAGAGAAGAAAGGAATGCTCAAATCTAAGACTGCAGTCGACTATCGTAGTCGATTATCGGTATTGCTATCCTATATCGAGGAGGCAAAAATCTCAATAAAGTACGTTTATCAGTTTGACAAAACTTTTGTCGTTGATTTTCTCGATTATATAGTCTTCGATAAGGAACGTTCACCTAAGACTCGTAACAATTACCGCACCTGGTTATCTACATTTGCTACATGGCTCGTAGATCGGCAGTATATTAAGGAAAATTGCGTTGAGAGCATATCAATGATGAAGGAGGGCGAAAAGTTTCGTGATGCCATTAAGATTGAAGACTTGCGAAAGCTCAAGGAGTACGCATTAGATAAATGCCCATGCTTCTATCTTGCCTGCATGATGGAATACTATACATTCATACGTCCAGAAGAGCTGCGTCATATTAAAATTGGCAATATCTCTATCAAGTATCAGACAATTACTATACCTGCAGATGTATCAAAGAACAGGAAAGAGCAGGCGGTTGCTCTTAATGATACGATATTAAAGTTGATGATAGATCAAGGTATATTCAATAATCCTTCCTCTGATTATCTGTTTGGTAAAGATGTTAGACCAGGTAAAGAACAAATTGCTATTAATCGATTCAGACAAGAATGGGCACGAGTAAGGAAAGCGCTTGGCTTCCCTAACTCATACCAATTCTACAGTCTTAAGGATTCTGGCATTCGAGATTTGGCTAATGCAGAAGGTATTGTTGTTGCACGAGACCAAGCTCGGCATTCTGATATCTCAATCACCAACAAATATCTCAAATCAGAAAAGGTTGCTCACGAAGAAACTAAGCATTTCCGAGGTGAACTATAAAACCTCGTAGAAATAGCCTTTTTTCATATTGCTAATTTTCCCTTGACGAATGTAGACCTCTATCTTTGCACATACATATTTCTTATTACGAAGGAGATAGATCTTAGAAGGGTCTGGAATATCCTCTGTTATCAAATCATAGGTTATCAAATTATGCTTATCTATTAGCAGATTTCCTATGACTCCAGATATATTCGTTAATGATAGAGACGCCTCTTCTGGTTCTTTATAGAACATTTCGTACATACCAGACGCTGTGTAGGTCTTAGGAATTCTTTGCCTAACGTCTTCTCCATCGTGTACTTTGTCATTATAAGATGTACTACCATTTGTGCTGAGACTCCATAAATATGGGCTTTGAAACATAATTGGCATCGATATATCTTCCTCCTCCGTGGTGGTCGTATCTTCTACCATTCCTTGCATAGCATCTTGAACGGTTGTGTAATATTCTCCTTCGTCATCGACCTCCATATTATCAAGCGATGCTTGTTTCTCGTTTGGAACCGATGGAACATACACCCATTTGTTTACTTGTTTGTCTTCTTTGTACCAAAAGCCCTTAGTATTATTCTTTCTCCTCTTTACCATTGCTACAGGACTAATCTTCAGACTTACATAGTCGTCACTTTCCGTATCTCTTATAAGAGGATTGAAAAATCCACAGCGTATTAAACCTTTGTATAATCTTTCACTATTAGGATCATCCCACCAGGCAGGCTCCTTTCCTGATATATAATATTTATTGTCAACTTTGAATATTTGCGTACTTTGTTCACGTTGTTTCATATTATAATACGCTTCTTCAAGTTCCTCGTAAGTATTATATTCCTTTGTTTCAAATTTTTTTTGTACTGATTGTGAGATATAATCTCTCCAATCATGGTTTACTGATGAATCGAAGTCGTATTCTATGTTCGAGGTAGCCAAGTTGGATAAACCATCTTCGTCATACTCACAAGTATATTCGTCAGAGCATTCGTAGCTTACAATATCATTTGTGCCAAGTTCGTTTGTTGAGAGTATCTGCACAGTCTTCTCAAACTCATCAAAAACAATAGACGCATTGAATAGTTTTCTCACCTCCTCCAGAAAAGTATATACCTTCCAATGTGGTAGAGCGTCTTTTATGTTTACCGTGTTCATTGCATTTGCTATGAGTATGCTATTCCATGGTTCTACGTCGAAGTCGTTACGTATAAGCTTATAACCTTCATACTCCATAACCTTTTTGATGACATACATCAGAAAAGGTTGAACAGCGAGATTATACATGACTAATCTATCACCAGATGGCCAGTGCATACCATCAACTCGAAATTTATCTATTTTAACCCATACAACAGCATTATTTAAGGTATCCTCATTATGCTCATCATTAATAGGATTGAAGGCTGCGACACCTGGTTGACCAACGAAATTGTAATCAGTAAAGTCGACCATCAATGGCTCGCCTGCATGATACAGAGGCCAGGTGCCATTGAAGTTAATTCTTGGTATACTTGCATAGCCTTCTCTATCGAGACCTTTGGTTACGACAACTCTCGGATAGTCAATTTCATCAATATAATGCGATTCAAACTTAGCATTGTATTTAATGCGAGACTTGCCGCCAACGAGCTGCAGCTTTACAGTCTCGTTGGTGATGCTTGTTACGGTAGCTTTGCCGCTCATAACAAGGATATTGTCAACATATAGCTTACAATCTTCGTAGTCTGGCAATGTCTTCTTAACGTCCATACGCTGCACATTACCAAACAATACTTGATTCTCGTGTATTGACATTGGGAATGAAATGTCATAGGTGTACGAGCCTGAATCTCTGATATATTGATTCTCGAATGTAACCTTAATCTCTTCAGATGATGATGGCACACCTACTTTGCCATCGATTGTACATACTATCATACTATTTATTGCTTTGTAAACGTTGATAATGTTTCCATTCTCTATCCAATTCTGCCATCGACAACTTTGCATGAACACCTGCAGCAAGCAAATCTCTCAAGTTGTCGATAACTATGTTTGTATCATCGATAGTGTTCTTCAAGTCCTCGTTGTCAGTCTGTACAGTAACCGAAGGAGCTGACACTACCGTCGCTCCACCTTGACCTATTGAGCGAGAAATATCAGCTGCAGTAAGTGTGCTAACTGTATTATTGCGCTGCGCCTGGTCTATAAGTTGTAGAGCAGGAAGGATAGAAGGATTGTTGACTGCATTATGGTTAGCAACAAATTCGCCTTCGTGTACAACTCCAGCTTCCCTTCTATAGCGTTTACCAGACGTAAAACCACCCTCATAGTAGCCAGCCTCTTGAGCCTGCTGTTGCTTTTTGATAGTAGCTATCTGTATAGCACCTGCAGCTACAGCAATACCTGCTGCTACTGGCGCAAGTGTTAAGTTGGCAGGAAATGGCACGCCCTTCATAGCAGAACTATATGCTGCGATAGCTGATAGCGCAGTTTGAGCAATAGCTTGAGCAATCTGCATTGCTACCTGTTTACGAGCATATTTGCTCTTAATCTTTGCAACTTCCTTCTCTTTCTTCTCTTCGAGCTTCTTGGTCTTGGCTGTATTGTTACCAGCTGCATTTATGAGCTTCTCATACTTTTTCTCTGTTACGGTAACCTCGTAGTCTGACTGAGCAGCATAATACGACGACATTCCGCTAAGCAGAGGAGAGACAGTATCCATTGCAGCCTGCATCTTAGTAACAAGATTATTACACATATTTGCAGTCGCTTCCGACATGGCAGCCATAGCCTCTTGATGACTGATAACACCCTCTGTTTCCATGCTCTTAATATTATCAAGAGTAGACTTGTATATGTCAATATCAGAGGTTAGCAAGTTGCCGACATTGAGACCGTTAGGATGCTTGTCGCTATAATCCGCCTGCGCATTATTTGAAGCAGTATTATAAGCTGATTGAACATTCTGCTTAAATTGCTCCCCTGCAGAGTTCTTAAGATTTTCAGAAGATTCAAGTTCTGCATAGTGAAGTCGAATCTTCTTTTTCATCTCTTCATACTCTTCTTCCTTCAATAGCTTTTTAGAGTGCAATGAATCAAGACCTTTGAGAGCAATATCTTCTTGCTCCTTAATATCTTTACGCCCCCACTCTGCACGATATTGAGCCAGGAGATCGTTATATCGTTGCTTCAAATAGATAGCACGTTCTTCTTCCTTCTGTGTCATCTCTGCACTCACATTAAGCCATTCTTCTGTCCCTTCAGTAAGCGCAGTCTTACGGTCTGCAAGAGCAGTCATATCAATTTCAAAGAGTCGTTCGTTCAGAGCTTCTTCATCGTGATACATATCAGACTTAGGGTCTTCAAACTTGTTGTTTGCTTGATTTATAGATTTTTGGCGGTATGCCTCTATGTCAAGAACCCTAGCCTTAACATGATCTTTTTCACGTTCCGTTTGCTCCGAAGCTATTTCCTCTTGCATCTGGCCGTAGTCTGTGCCATACTTCTGATATATCTCTTCAAGAGCTTGATACCCACGTTCTGCTATCTCGTGCCGAGCATCGAAATATTCTGTATATAGTTTCTCACCTTGTGAGAAAGCTAACAAGTTTTCTGCCTGCTCTTTTTCTGTCTTATCCTTTGCAGCCTGTAGTTCTGCCTCGTATGCAGCTTTTGTTTCTGCAGACATCTCCTGTTCACGTTTTTTAGCTGCAGCCTCCCTGTCTTCTTTGGGGTCGCCAGTACTTCCAGTATTATTTGTGTTGTTAGTATACCCAGGAAGAGATGAAAGATTTATATTCCCATTTGTCGTATTGGTACCGCCATCGTCCTTTTTTATAATATCTGTTAATACTTTTTTTATGTTCTTATTGCTATTTATGGTTCTATTTAAAGCAGCTTCTTCTGCATCAAGAACTTTTTCTTGACTCACTACTGCCTCTAAGCGTTTTGTATGTATCCACCCTTGCTTCTTATTCGATTTTAGCGCATCGCTATCTATGTGAATATAGCCACCTTTGTCATAGAGAGAAGTTCCAGGTCTGAACACTTTTTTTGTTGTATATATGTTAGGATGAGCCTCCCTCTCCGCCTTAACTGCTTTTAGCGAACCTTTAATCTTTGTTTCTTTCGTTTTTAGTTCAAGACGTTTTTTGGCAATCTCCCTCTTCTTCTCATATATTGCTTCAGCCATGGCTGCATCTTCCAATTTCTTAACATAGTCTTCAATGGCTTTTTTGTTCTCATTATACAATTTACCTTCTTTAGATATACTTGCATGATATTCTGGAACCATTTTTTGTAAAGCTACTATAGCTGCTTTACGTTCTTTTATACTATACGCATTAGAGCGAATAATTTTGGTGAGCATTTCTATTTTGCTACGCTCGTCAATAGTCGCATCAGCCACTTTTTTCTCTAATGCTTGATTTTGCTCCAATACTGCTTTTCTGTTTTTCACTTCCTGCAAGTTGTTTCGAAGAGCTTCATTGTATGAGTTAAACGCCTTTACAGTACCATATACAGCGACGCCTACTACAGTAAGAACCGTAGCTAATGCAGCCCAAGGGTTAGTTAGGCTGGCAATTCGCGCAGCTCTCATTACCGCGATATAGCCTTGTACTCCCTTAGTTAGCAACGCCCATGTTGCCCTTAATGCAACAAGTGAAGCTTTGAGTAGAGTTTGTGTTGAGACAAGTGCTTTGTCCATTGCCATATTGAGAGCTTTCGTCAAAGTGTTAAGCTTTACAGCTATAGTCTCTTTATACCACAGTACTGTGCATACAGTAATGGCAACACCAAGCACTGCAAGTTCTTTTGCGTTGTTAGCAACGTAGTTTACTAATGTTACTAATGTTCGTATTGCAATACTCATTGTAGAGATGGCATAAGCTGATATAGGTATCAGTTTTTTACCAAGTTCAATATTTAGATCTTGAAATTGCTTTTTTGCCTTATCGAGATTTGCCTGAACTGTAGTGTTTTGAGTATTGAACTCATTGATTACACTTGTACCGTTCGAATACGATTTCGTAGCGAGGTCTTGAGCTGTTTTTACTTGATCAAGATGCGACGCAACAGCAGAGAGAACTCCTACTGCGCGAGTACCATTGAGATTCATTGCCTCAAACATAGGTGCCATTTGGTCAAAACCACCTTTAGATTTCATTGCTTCCAGAAAGGTCATTAAACCCTCGTTAGCGTTTGTCCTCATCAAGTTCGTAAACTCTTTAACCTGCATACCAGCAATCTTTGCAAATTTGGCAGGTTCTTGGTACATCTTCGTAATAAGTTGTGAGAATACGGTTGCAGAAGTAGCTTCTTCCTGCATATTCTGATCGAGAGCTGATGCTAAGCCCATTATCTGTGCCTGTGTCATTCCTGCTTGAACACCTACGCCTGAAAGGTCGGCCGTGAAATCTACTATATAGCCTGCGTTAGCAGATGAATTCTGAGCAAGTTCATTAATGGCAGAGCCTGTAGCGAGCATGGCTCCACGCAAGCCTTTGGTCCTATCTTCTCCGAACATCTGGGCAAGTTTACCTATCTTATCAACAGCTCCTTTACCAAGATCGTCACCAAGGGCGACATTAATTTTATCAGCTCCGTCAACAAATTCTTCTATCATCTGTTTGTTGGTGATGCCAAGTCTACCTGCAGAACCTGCCAGTTCGTTGAGCTGCTCACGTGGTGTACGAGTATCCAAACGCTTAAAGTCTTCGTTCATCTGATGTACTTGCTCGTCGGTTTGTCCTGTATACTTGCGCACATTAGCCATTGACTCTTCCATCTTTGCATAGGCTGCCACAGACTGACGTACGGTAGAAGATAATCCTGAATAGGCTGCAATAGTCTGAGTTATTGAGCCCCAGTTTTTATTGAGAAAGTTGGCTGTTTTACCGAAGAGGGATTCAGACTTCTCTTGTTCTCCATTAATAGCAGCTATCTGTGCTTTCAATTTCTTGGCATGGTCCGTCAGATCTTCGAATGCTGCAGTACCTTGCTTCTGATCAGCGAGTCGTTCGTTTACAATCTTAAGAGAATATTGAAGGTCACGTAGTGACACGCCACTTATATTTTTGAGAGTTGCATCTATCAGATTATTCTCTCTGACAAGGTCCGTTACGGATCTTGTAGCAGCTTTTATCTCTTCGTCATATTTATCTATGGTTAGGTTTGCCTCTTTCTGCGAGGTATTAAGTTGCTGAATACGATTTTTAATCTTAGACAGGTTTTCTGCAGTCTCATGATATGCGGTACTATCTGGTTTGATATCTCCAAGCTTTTGCTGCAGCAATGTAGCTGCAGCTGTCAGTTCGTTAAGAGATGCGCCATTAATGTTGCCTAAAACATTCTTAAGATTATCAGCTGCCTGATCGAGTTCTTGCATCTCCTTCTTGGACTGTATAGACGAAGCCTTTAATTCTTCCATACGGTCTTTGCATTCTTGGAGTCTTTGATTGAGTCCATTATACTCTTCCTGTGTTGTCACCTGCTTCATAGCACGACGCACCTCTCGAGCAGCCCTCTCGATATCACCAAGTGAAGCTTTTTCAAGATTGTTTATAGTTTCAATAGTTTTGGAAACGTTATTTCCATAAGCTTTGATACTTGCCTCGGCAGCTTTAATCTGTTTATCAAACTTATTAATATCTTTAACTGAAGCTCCAGGATCGCGAAGAGCTTCAGCTTTCTTCTTCTTCAATTCGTCAAGACTCTTTTTTAGAGCCGCCATCTCGTTTTTTGCCTCTTGAGCATTGAGATGAATGATAGTTTCGAAAGTCTGGGTTGTTGCCATATAAAAAGTGCTACATTTGGTTTATAAGCCAAATGTAGCACTTATGTTTATATAGGGAAAATACAAAATCAAGGTCTGCACCTCGTATAGTTAACAAAATCACTTCCCATGGATATATATAAATTGCTTTTTTTATGAAATTGTTCTATACCGGCACAATATTCTGGAGACTCTTTTATATTTTTTATGCTTGCATCGTATCCTTCGCACATCTTCACTCTTACACTCTCGCGCTCCTCTAAATATGCTTTTTCAAAGTCTTCACGAGCTTTTCTTAATTCTTCAGAGCCAGGAGTGAGAGTTTTCTCGTATTCAATTTGTCGCTTGCATCTTTGAGCGAAGGAGTTGTCATCCTCAGGTTTCTTGCTTTCTTCTTTTGCAGTTTCAACCTTAGGCTCGCTCTTGATGATGGGCTGTGGCTTTTACGTACACCATAGGTATTCGCTATCTTGTTCATCTTTTTACCTACAGATTGCAAGGCCTGAAACAAGATAAGCAATACGAAGAACACTGCTGACAAAAGAAAGTAAGTATCCATAATAGTATCGTTTTAGTTATTCTATCGCAAATATATATTAGGTGTTATGCGACGATTTCTTTTAAATAACGACGCAATATTTGCGACAAAGATAGTGCTTTTTTCCTGACTTCGTCACTCAAAAAATACGTATTTTATAACTGATTGATAAACAATATTTTGTATCTTTCCTCTATAAAACAGAAATGAATATCTCCGCAAAAGGTAACTAAACATCAGTATAATAAAAATGCGGTGCATAGATTCCTTGACCCAAGTGCAAACAAGGGTCTATTCATATAATTATACTTTCCTCTTCGAGTTTGTACTCAAACTGGATTCCATAGCCGTCCGTCAGTATGGTTAATTTGCAGACGAGGTGTTACCATCACAAAGATAATAGCCTGCTGACGGTCGGTATATCGTGTTCATCCCCTTGTTTGGGATGTTTTACGATCAGTAGTGAAGTCAATATAAATTGTGTTGTCATGCAACACATGCCAAACGGCGATGAGCATCTTTCTTGCCACAGCCACCAAGACCTTCATCTTGTTCTTTTTCCTCACTTGCGTCTGATGGTATGAGAACCGGCTGAAGAAGCAGTCCTTCGTTCTGCTGGCTGCCCATGCACACTCTATGATTGTCTTGCGGAGATATACATTTCCATGAGTGATGCTTCTTGACTTGATTTTCTTGTTGGATTCGTCGTTTCTCGGTTTTAGGCCGCTCCATGAAGCGAGGTGGTTGGCCGTTTCGAACTTGTTCATGTCCGTTCCGATTTCAGCAATCAATGATGTGGCCGTACGTTCCTTTATGCCGGGGATGGTCTGTAAACGTCTCAACTCTTCGGGAAATTCCCTTTCACAAATCTCAAGCATTCTGGCTTGGCATTTCTCCTTGTGTGCCTCCGCCATGTCAAGTTCATCACGCAATTGTGATATCATATCAATCTCTGCAAGACTTACCACGCCTTTGAGTGATGCTGTGATGACATCTGTGCCGTGGTGGTTGATGATGCGCCCATGTATTAGCTTCACCAACTCTTCGGGGGCGGTAATCCCTTGTGAGATGGCTCTCACCACGGCTTTGTAGCTTTTGCTGTCAACATTGGAAACGTAGTTGCTCAGACGTATGTTGCAGCGTTGCAGCACGGCATCAAGTTTGGACAGCTTTCTTACTATCTCCTCGTTGAGGTCGAATATACGGCGGTCGCACTGACGCAGCTGTTGGATTGTCTCAGGAGGTACGAAGCTGCCGCGTATGAGTTCCTTCATCGTACACTCGGCAATCCACTGCGCATCCTTCACGTCACTCTTGCGACCAGGAAGTTGCTTGATGAAATAAGGGTTGGCAAGATTCAGCTTGAAGTGTGGAGACAACACACGCCATATGGGAATCCAGTAGACGCTGGTGCTCTCCATTGACACCTCAATAACATGGTGATGAAGCATCAGGTCACGCATTTCTTCCAACTGATAAGTTAAAACTCCGAAAACTTTTTCAATAAGTTCTCCAAACTCACTCAAAATACAAAGATAAACGCTATCTTTGTGCACGTCAAGACCGCATACTGCTTTCATAGGCTTGCATATTTGGGGTTTAAATCTTCCCAAAAATAAATATAATTTGTGACTTAGAGCACGTTGATGCAAGATTTTAGGTATGTCGGTCTTGACATTTCAACGCAAGCAGCGAGCACTCGGAGATATTCATTTCTGTTTTTTATCCCAACTGGCTTATAATTCGAAAATTTTATCTAAATTTGCAACATCAAACCATAATATTCTTAAAATATGAAACAAACAATATTTCCCATTGATTTCTCTACATACTATCCTATAGGAATCCAACCATGCCCTATGTATATCGATATTGCGAATCGGATTTACCACCGAATCAAGGATGTTGTCTTACCCCTGCCAGACGCTGACGAACTAAAAAAACAGATTGCCATAAATGTGGCTATCTATTATGAGGACAAAATGTCTGGCATACAACTATGGAACGCTTTCGTTGCTAAACACTTGCTTGCCTATTCGCACAAATTGCCTTTTTTTGATGATTGTGGCTCTTTGGAAAATGATGACGTAAACGCTAAAGAGGTGGAATTGCTGATATGGATAGTAATATCAAGAAATTTCAACGACCGCTTCCTTAACCCCATTGTTATGGCAGAGGATACGGCACGTAGCATCATGGAGGTACTGACCGAAGATGACGAAGTGGATGTAAACGAAGAATTGTATAACTTTATATACAACTCTGACAAGGCTGACGACTATTTCAAGATAAAGCCTGTATTAATGTGGCTTCGCCGTTCATATCTGCTTAGCTCACCATTGTCAGAAGAAAAGTTCAACGAACTGAAATACAACTACTCAATGCAGTTCAACAAGAGCGAATCCATCTATTATGCCGAAACAACCTTCTCAACTACCACCGAAATCGGCCCTATGGCAGTAAAGCCTCATCTGTGGCTGGCAGACATGTATTATGAAAACGATTTGCCCCAGAAGGCGAAAAGGTTAATGAACTTGGAATACTGTGAGCAGGATGCTTTTGAAGTGATTGAGGAAGACGAAGAATTTGTCGTGTTGAAAAGATCTACGGACGAAACATACAAGCTGAAGAATATAAATCCCAACATGTTTCGCAAGGGTTCATACATCTGCACAGCGCTCGTGAAGTATGCTGACAATTATTGGGAAATAAACGGTGTCATGTTCAAGACGAGTAAAGATATTTTCGACAAAATGCACGAACGCTACGAAAAGCTGAAAAAGTCTTACGAGCATGCCTATACCACGTATATTGAACGCACAAAGGGAAAGCGTTTGGCTTTTTTTGAGAAAACAGAACAAATGAAAGATTGGCTGAAAGAAATCTCTCCGGAAGTGGATTTTTCTGATATGTACGGTCAGCTACCTGACGGAGCGCAAGTTGGATTCATATCCAAGAAGGCTGGTCTCATATTTGCACCAAATATAATTCATGCCATCAAATGCAAGGATAATCCATACTATGGGAAATGTGATGCCAAAACAATGCTGCAGGAAACCATGGATGCGGTGATCAACATCGAATACACACATCCGGAACTGCTCAATTATCTCCTTGAGAACAATATGCTACAAGATGGTGACATCAGCTTCAACGATCCAAGCGAATCTGGCAATAAGATATTTACACGAAACATTGACTTTATTGCGAGAAACCACCGCCGCCATCATTATCACGACCATGACTATTGATGTGCAAAACGATTAACTAGTATGTGTGTCCGGGATGTTAGATATACACATCAAAAAATATCGCTTAAGCTATTATCCCAAATCGGCATTAGGGATTGCTTGGATTTTGGTATTTTAGAAGAGTGGATTTTGTTTGGCTTTTAATGAGTAATAGCGAGCTATTACGAACCAGAAACAAGCAAAAGACGCCTTATAAAAGACATAAGACCACAAGCAGTCATAAAATAATACATTTCCTAATGACCGTTTGGGGTTTATGGCACGCCCGGTTATGTGGCTCGTCGGTATCCTGACTTCTGGTGATTCCCGCAGATGGCACTCGCTTCTGTTGGCATCTTCCACGCAGTCGCCGCCACAGAGGAACACGTCAGACATGGCTGATATTATCTCGTCCCACTGGTAGCCGTTGTAGGTGGAGCTGCGGACACCAAGAGCGCCGTTGACGACTTTGTCAAGTGAAAGTGCATAAAAAGCCTTGCTTGCGTAATAAATCCCTCCGAAAGGAGTGATCTTCTCAGATTTTATGTTTACCTTTGCCATATGTCAGATATTCTTTATTTGAGTTTTTAGCAGCACTAAGATAAGTGAATTTCCTGACATATGCAAGCATAGGATAATTTATTGTTATCCAATGACTTGCTTTCTTGTAAAATTATAAGTCTGCTAATTTAAGGTAATAAACATAGACTATATGAGTAACATACTTGATATTTATAAAGCATATTCCCTTGAAAGGATAGTGGCTTTGAACAAACAGAGCCTTGCAATGCAGTATGAGCAATGCGGACAATTAGTTGCGTTACAAAAGCAATTGCGCACTGCCAACAAGACTTCTCAGCAGATGTTAAGAAATCAAGTAAAGGAACTTGAACGTCAAGAGAAAGTCCGGTATTGTAAGAATCTTATTTTCAATATAAAGGCACTTGTTGAAAGACTGGATTCAGTTACTGATGATAGCTTCTTTTTCTATGTGTCTTCCGCATTAGTATCTCCAATGAACATACTTTCTAATGAGTGTATGAATGGTTTGGAAGATATTGCAGACAAAGAATATGCTAAGGATGTCTTAAAAATGATTGGTACATTACAACAGAAAATGTTGTCTGTGCAATCACAATTCAATCTTTCTGAATGGAAACGATATGAGGATTTAAAAAGTCAAGAGAAATCCCCTGAGATTTCAAAGAAAATACGAGAATTGGAGAATACCAGAAAGAAGACAGAAGAAGAAATACAGCAACTACAGACAGAAATGAGTGGTATATTCTCAATTTTCGTAAAACAAACTAAGAAGGATAGATATGCCCAAACTATATCAGTAAAAAAGGAAAAGATCATTGGAATTAACGATGATATACAGTCTTTGAATGATGAAAAATTAGATATTTCGCGACAACTTAGTGAAGCCTATCAGAATGTCACATTGTCAAGACCAGGATGGGAGAAAGAAATTGAGGAGATGACATCATTCTTACCAAAACAACCCTCTGCCAAGGAACGTTTAGACCCATTGTTTGAAGATGCTGCCACCTTTGTCGTTAAATGTAAGGAAGGGTCAACGTTAAGGATCCAGCGCAAGTTCAGTCTTGGATATAATCGAGTAGGAAGAATCATGGATGAATTAGAAAAAAATGGCATTATAGGTCCGCAAAACGGCAGTCGCCCAAGAGAAGTGTTGATTCATGACGAAACATCATTGAAGGAACTCCTTAATAGTATAGAATAATGAGTACAAACAAGTTTTCTAATGAATAAAAATCAATTTAATATGCTTACTCGGTAATTATATAGGGTTCACTAAATTATTTTGACTAAGCAGCCTCGTGTTGGGTCTAAAACTCCCATGAGGTAGTCAATGCTGTATGAAATCCTTCCATTTCATGGCACGTTTTCTCGCCATGGCAGAGCTTAAGCAAGCTTAGCTCTGCTCATCTGGCTTAACGAAAACCTTCTTTTGAAGGCCTTTAGGTCCAATTTTGCGAAAATGAGACCAAGAAGTCCCCTAAGGAACTTCATTACGTTTTTAGCGAAGAAGCAAGCTCCTATCCATGTGTCAGCCGTGTCGTCAAGTTTCGCCCTGATGTCGTTTGCTCGGTAAACCCTTTTGGAGGTCCCGAATGTGGCCTCCACCTCGTTCCTCTCGCCGATGGCCCTCTTCTTGTCCTCAGCGTGGCAGTCGTTTTCATCCTTGGGAGGTCGTCCAAGCGAGTGGTTGTAACAGTCAACATGACAATTCTTGTATTGCATGTAGGAATTCTCCTGGATGGCCTGGATGGTCTTCTCATCGCTCAGCCCCTCTGGCATGCTTCACTATCAGAGCGCCGACAACCATGCGGGCGGGCTTGTTGCCCGCACCGTTGTGCCGGTTCTTCAGACGCTTGTTGTATTCCTGCTCTATCTTGTCCCAGGGAAGATTGTCGGCAAGCTTCACCCAGCGGTTGGGGCTTGCTCAACCCCGAGAGAGACTCTTGAAGCTCAAACAGCTCGTGACTGTGGTATTGGGAGTAGTATTTCATGTCGATTCTTGTTGATTTTAACACCCAAAGGTAGTCATTTCAAGTGAACTACGAAAATATATTGGAAGGTAATTTATTGAACTTCAGTTGGTTACATTTAATTAGTAGACCCTACATACAAAATCCCAAGCCTGTAGTTGACTTGGGATTATTTTGAATGTCAATATTGTGGTATAATGGACTCTTCCAATAAAAAAGGAATGACACCAACATACATTATGCCATCATCATCCGTCCATAATTTGGAGTTGCCATCAAGAATTACCATTTTCTTAAAGAAATCCCCTGAGTTCTTTAGAGAAAATGTTTCTTGGTTCTTTTTCTCAACAGTATCTACATTCAATGCAGATTGGATGTAAATCTTTTCACGTCCTGTATTGACGATAAAATCGATCTCATATTGTGACTGTTTCTTCTTGCCATCAATAACACGTGTCAGTTCTACGACTCCAACATCTACGCGATATCCTCTACGTATTAGTTCTATATAAATAAGGTTCTCCATTAAATGAGATTTTTCTTGTTGGCGGAAATTCAGTTTCGCATTTCTTAATCCCATATCAATGGAATAATACTTCTGAGTGTTGTCGAAGTATTTCTTTCCTTTGATGTCATACCGTTTGGCACCCAAGAACAAATAAGCATCTTCAAGATAGTTGATGTAATTCTTGATAGTATGGTCAGATGTTTTGCGCTTCATCAAAGAACCGGCTGTATTGGTCAAGTTATGGGTATTGGTTAGTGAGCCTACTGCAGAATAAAGCGAGTCAATAAGTGCGTCCAACACTTCATCATCCTTTAAATTATACCTTTCAACAATATCTTTAATGTACACATTCTTGTGAAGGTCGTAAAGGTATTTCTGTTTTTCAGACTCACTTTGCTCCAAGACTGCTGACGGCATTCCCCCATAGGTTAAATACTCTTCAAGTGCATCAGCTTTTTCAAGGCCAGACACTTCATAATATTCTTTGAAGGAAAGTGGATATACTTTTATTTCTGATCCTCTATCACGGAAATTCGTCACAATATCAGAAGACAGCATTTTAGAATTTGAACCGGTAACATATATGTCCAAATTCTTCCGTGCCATAAGGTCATTGAGAATGTCATAGAACGTTGTGTAAAGCATATCCTTGTCGTCCTCAGACACAAGGCTTTCGTCTATATCAGTGTTTTTTACTTTTATAGACAATTGTATCTCATCGATAAAAACATAATATCGTTTTTCTTCGTCACATGCTTTATCCATGATGTATTCATAAAACACATTCGGATTTCTGTACTTTATGTTCGCTTTTCTATCTAATGCGATTTCTATGAAGCAATCTTCAGAAACGCCCTCTTTCTTCAGATAATCTTTATATAATGTCGATAACAGAAAAGATTTGCCACAGCGTCTAATGCCAGTGATTATCTTTACCTTTCCATTCCAACGCTTACTTATCAAAGCTTCGATGTATTTATTTCTTTGGATAACCATATATTACTCATATTACTGCAATATCAGTCGTACTGTTCGACCTTTTTTGCAGTGCAAAGTTATGGAATTTGATTTAAGTAAGCAAGTTTAAGGCAACTTTATTGCTATTTATGGGTTAATAATCAAGACAAAATGTGTTTCTTAAAAGAAAGGAGGCGGACGCCGTCTCCTGGTCGGCTATACAGATGACCGTGCAAAGAAAGATGCCTATAACCGGGAGAAGGGAATACGCAGGTTGGAAAAGGCTTACAAGCATGGTGCGCTCACGAAAGGTAACATCAACAAAAGAGGTTACAGTAAGTTTTTATCCATGGATGGTGAAGTGAAGGTAACCATCAACTATGAACGTATTGCCGATGACTCCAAATGGGGCGGTCTAAAAGGGTATCTCACCAATACGGATATACCAATACAAGACGTTTATGCTGCATACCACAACCTTTGGCATGTAGAACGGGCCTTTCGTATAGCCAAATCAAAGATAGAGATACGTCCTATGTTTCATTTTACACGCAAACGCATCGAGGCTCATATATGCATCTGCTTTGTGGCTTTGAAAGTGTACAAGGAACTGGAGCGTA
>ENA-OZWP01000233-OZWP01000233.1-human-gut-metagenome-genome-assembly--contig:-NODE-233-length-16892-cov-4.205619_pt1 | contig 16892 bp, 10 predicted proteins | sample MGYA00243535_ERZ654081 | MGnify/ENA primary metagenome ERZ654081 (study PRJEB26926, sample SAMN06165119) | human gut metagenome | biome: ENVO:00009003; feature: ENVO:2100002; material: ENVO:00002003...
TGTATAAGAGACAGGGCTGTCATCTCGATGAGGCTTGTCAAGGAACAGTGCGAGATCGAGCAGATCGACGATGCCGGAGCTCTCGGACAGAGGATGCATACTGTGGCCCGCAACAGCGTCAAGGTCGGGATCATCGAGCAGGAGATTGTCGGCAAGATGGAGGGTGTGACCCTCAGCGAAGGTTGGGGCGTGTCGTTCCCGACAATCCTTACCCAGCATGGTGAGACTCTGCACAATCATCTGCACGACAAGGTCATCGAGCCTGGCAAGCTGATGGTGATCGACGCCGGTGCCGAGAATAATATGCACTACGCCTCTGATTTCACCCGCACCCTGCCGACCAGCGGCAAGTTCACCCAGAAGCAGAGGGACATCTACCAGATTGTCTGCGACTGCAACGAGTTGGCGTTCAAGCTGACAAAACCGGGAGTCGCCTATAGGGACGTTCATCTGGCCGTCGCCAAGCTGATGCTGGAGGATCTCCGCTCGCTGGACATCGTGCGCGGCAATCTGGACAATATGCTTCACGAAGGCATCGCCGGACTGTTCCAGCCTCACGGACTCGGCCACAATATGGGACTTGACGTTCACGACATGGAGGACCTCGGAGAGGATCTCGTGGGTTACGATCCGGATCAGAAACGCTCCACGCAGCTCGGCCTCGGCAGCCTCAGAATGGCACGCCGACTTGTTCCGGGCAATGTCATCACAGATGAGCCTGGAATATACTTCATTCCGGCCCTCATCGAGAAATGGAAGAGCGAGAAGCGCGACAAGGGCTTCGTGAACTATTACAAGCTGGAGCACGATTACCTTGATTTCGGCGGAATCCGTCTGGAGGACGATGTGCTCGTGACAGAGGACGGCGCGCGCCGCACAGGCCCGAACCGTCTCCCGATTCAGCCGGACGATGTCGAGGCCGCTATGGCTTAGGAATATAAATCATAGAATATTAATGAGTGTTTTGGTCATCATCCTTGCCGTGCTGGCAGGAGTGGTCGGCATCATCGGGAGTGTTGTTCCCGCCCTGCCCGGTCCTCCTGTCAGCTGGGTCGGGCTGATGATTCTCTATTTCTGGGGCAAAGGCACGAACGGGGCCGGCGACCCGATGTCGCTGAAATTTCTGCTCGTCTGGCTGGGAATCACTGCGGCCGTGACGATCATCGACTACATTGTGCCGTCCTGGTTCACCAAGGTCACGGGCGGAACTAAAGCCGCTGGCCGGGGAGCTATGGCCGGGATGCTTGTCGGCCTCTTCGTCCCGCCGGTCGGAATCATCCTCGGCACTCTTCTTGGAGCGTTTCTCGCCGAGTTGGTTTTCGCTGACAAGAACGGCTGGGAATCCGCCAAATCCGCCCTCGGAGCCTTTATGGGATTCCTTTGCGGAACCGGCATCAAGTTGATTGCCAGCGGAATGATGATGTATTACATAGTAGTGTATCTTACTTGAATATGGAAGAGAAATATTCACGTTTCCTTGAGGAAGTAGGGAAATTCGTGCCCAAGAACGCACTCTACACCGATGAGATAAGGCGCTTCGCCTGGGGCACCGACGCTGGTTTCTACAGGCTTGTGCCGAAGATTGTCATCCGGTCGTCCAATGAGAAAGAAGTCTCGAAGATCCTTGAGGCGGCATCGAAGTTTGATGTCCCGGTGACTTTTCGTGCCGCCGGAACCAGCCTTTCGGGTCAGGCTGTCAGCGATTCCGTGCTGATCGTGGCGGGAAAGAACTGGGAAAGATACATGGTTTCGGAGGACGCTTCCGAGATAACCCTCGAACCGGGAATCGTAGGGGCGAGGGTGAACGCCATCCTGAAGCCTTATGGTCGGAAATTCGGCCCGGATCCGGCCTCGATCGGAAGCTGTATGGTCGGCGGAATCGTGATGAACAACGCTTCCGGAATGAGCTGCGGAACCCACGCCAACAGCGACAAGGAACTGGAGAGCGTGCGGATGGTCTTTGCTGACGGAACGGTGCTGGACACGGGGGACGAGACCTCCAGAGAGGCTTTCAGGGCCAGCCATCCGGATTTCATCAAAGGAATCGAGGAACTGAGGGACGGAATCCTTGCCGACAAGGAACTCTCCGAACGCATAAGGTACAAATACTCAATAAAGAACGTCACCGGACTCAACATATTCCCTTTCATCAGGTTTGAAGATCCGTTCGACATAATCGCCCATTTGCTGGTCGGCTCCGAGGGTACGCTGGCGTTTATGAGCCAGGTCACGATGAAGACTCTGCCGCTGCCGTCCAAGGAAGCTTCAGCGATGGTCTATTTCGGGACGATAAGGGAGGCTGCCGAGGCCGTTGTGGCGCTCAGAAAAGAAATCAATTCTGCGGTGCTTGATGCCGCTGAACTGCTTGACAAACGGTCGCTTGCGTCAGTAGATGACCCGATGCTTAATGAATATCCCGACAAGGATCTGACCGCTCTCCTGCTTCGCGTCACGGGTGCTGACCATACGGACTTGGATGCCAACATCGGCAAACTCTCCGAGGTTCTGCGCCGTTTTGCCGTACTGAATGACGCGGAGGGCAACTCGTTCATATTCAGTAGCGATCCTGCCATTACGGGGAACTACTGGGCCATCCGTTCGGGAATATTCCCGTCCGTCGGTGGAATGCGCCGCGAGGGGACGACCTGCCTTATCGAGGACATCGCCTTTCACATCGAGGATCTGCCAGACGCGACGGAGGATCTTTCGGCGCTGCTGGACAGGCATGGCTACGACGATTCCTGCATTTACGGCCACGCCCTTGAGGGCAACTTCCATTTCATCATCAACCAGTCGTTTGATTCCGAGGCGGAGGTGAGGCGCTATGAGGCGATGATCCGCGACGTGGCGGAGATGGTGGTCGGGAAATATGACGGCTCCTTGAAGGCCGAGCACGGAACGGGCAGGAATATGGCTCCGTTCGTGAAGTACGAGTGGGGCGAGAAGGCGTTCGGGATAATGAAGCGGGTGAAGGAACTGTTTGACCCTCAAGGGCTTCTGAATCCTGGTGTGATCTTCAACGATGATCCGGAGTGCTTCTTGAAGAATTTCAAGGCGTTGCCGGTGCTGAAACCGTGGGCGGATGACAGCAAGGCTGTCGAGCCTGAGTTGGCGGAGATCTACAAGAAACTGAACAAATGCATCGAGTGCGGATTCTGCGAGGTGAACTGCCTTTCCTGCGGCTTCACGCTTTCGTCCCGGACCAGGATCGCCACGCAACGTGAGATCACCGCCCTGCGGGAGTTGCCGGATCCGACCGCCTCGGAACAGACTCGTCTGCGGACGCTTGAGAAGGAATATTCCTACACGGGGGAGCAGACTTGCGCCGGTGACGGCCTCTGCTCAACCTCGTGTCCGATGGGCATCAATGTCGCCGACCTGACTCATCAGCTGAGGAGGGTGAATATGCCCGCGGGCTCTTTCGGCCACGGTTTATGGAACTTCGTCGCCGGTCATTACGCCGGAGTCAAGAGTGGCCTTCGCGGCGCTTTGAGGATGGCCACGGCCGGCGAGACCGTGCTTGGTGACCTTGCCATGAGCGGCCTATGCCGCTGGCTGCACAACGCCATACGTATTCCGCTTTGGACTCCTGCCACCCCTGAGGCCTACAATATTCCTAAATCGCTCAGGGCTTTGGTAAGTTCCGCAGTCGTTTCGACAAGCAAGGTAGTCTATTTCCCGAGCTGCATCAACCAGATGATGGGCCTTCCGAAGCATCACCACGCCGTGGACAAGCCTCTTGTCGAGGAGATGGTGTCGCTGTTGGGCAAAGCAGGCTACGAGGTCATATTCCCGGAGAATATGTCGTCCCTTTGTTGCGGTACGATCTGGGAAAGCAAGGGTATGCCGGAGATCGCCGACAGGAAGACAGCCGAACTGGAGGAGGCTCTTTGGCAGGCCAGTGAGCAAGGCCGCTACCCTGTCCTTTGCGACCAAAGCCCCTGCCTTCATCGTATGGAGCACAAGATCAAGAAGATGCGGCTCTACGAACCGTCTGAATTCATCCTTGGTTTCCTGACCGACAGGCTGGACTTCCACCAGACCGGCACCCCGGTAGCCATTCATCTCACCTGCTCGATGCGTCTGATGCACAAGACCGGCAAGATGCTTGAACTTGCCCGCATGTGCTCCACCAACGTGATTGTTCCAGAAGGCGTAGGCTGCTGCGGTTTCGCCGGCGACAAAGGAATGACCCACCCGGAACTCAACAAGTACGCCCTTCGCAAGCTAAAAGCCCAGGTCAAAGGCGTCCCGGTCGGCTACTCCAACAGCCGCACTTGCGAGATCGGCCTTGCCACCAACTCCGGCATCCCGTACGTCTCCATCGCCTACCTCGTCAACCGCTGCACCACCGCCAAGAGTGTGTAACGGATCAGTGGACAATCTTGACATCTGACACAGAAACTCCTTTTTGTACACCGAGCGATCATCTCGGTCGCATACAATCACCTTTTCGGTCGCAGAGCAGTCACCTCGGCTGTCACTGAGCGATCAACCTCTTCGGTCGCAGAGCGATCACCTCGGCGTTCACTGAGCGATCAACCTTTTCGGTCGCTGAGCAGTCACCTCGGCGTTCACTGAGCCTGTCGAAGTGATCTTTCCATGTGTGCCGTAACCGTTATGGATAGTGTAAAGTATTGGGTAATAATGGATAACGCTGCTGCCTTTAGTCGGTTTCTGCCAAAGAGGAGTTGCTGTCTGATTTATTAAGAATATCTTACCTGTCACTCACTCTGTATCAATTGGTGGTGCTTAATGCGCTGGTTTTCAGAAATATAGCTATTGCTCTTCCGATTGATCTCACCGAAGGAAAGTGGTCAAGATATTCATCAGCAACCATTTACTCTTCACGGCTACAGAATCGAAGAATATTCAGTATCTTTGCCCCTATGGAAGTACGTGCGAAAAAGGCGCTCGGCCAGCATTTTCTGACTGACCAGAGTATTGCGAAGAACATTGTCGGGGCTCTTGAGGGGCATCAGGCGTTGGAGGTCGGCCCTGGAATGGGAGTCCTGACCCAGTACCTGCTGCCACGTCCGGAACTGGCGTTGAAAGTCATTGAGATTGACGGCGAGTCTGTTGTCTATCTGAAGAAGCATTTCCCGAAATTGGGTGACAGCCTGATTGAGGGTGACTTCCTTAAGATGGATCTTGACGGAATATTCGAGGGAGAATATTCAGTGATCGGGAACTTCCCTTATAATATCTCCTCGCAGATATTCTTCAAGATTCTTGAGCATCGCGACCGTGTCCCGGAGGTGGTCTGTATGATCCAGAAGGAGGTCGCAGAGCGCATCGCCGAGAAGCCCGGCACCAAAACATACGGCATCCTGTCGGTCTTTCTTCAGGCATGGTATGACATTGAATATCTTTTCACTGTGGGTTCAGGAGCGTTCAACCCTCCACCTAAGGTCCAGTCCGCCGTGATCCGCCTGACCCGCAATTCTCGCACATCCCTCGGTTGCGATGAAAAGCTTTTCCGCACGGTAGTGAAGACCGCCTTCGGCCAGCGCCGCAAGACGCTACGCAACTCCCTCAAGCCGTTGATCAGACCGGATCTCCTGTCCGACCCAGTCTTCGGTCTCCGCCCCGAGCGCCTGAGTGTGGATGATTTCATAGCCTTGACCCACAAGCTTCAGAATAGCTGACCCTTGCCGGTTGAGGTTCCCGATGACAGCCCGCCTGCTGACCTGCTGCTACTCGACTGCTACCCGTCTATTGCCTGTCTGTTTGTTGCACACGGCGACTGTCCGTATATTACCCGTCTGTTACCCGTCTATTGCCCTGCTGCTACCCGACTGCTACCTACCTGTTGCCTTTTGTGCTGTTTTTGTCGAGATTTTCAACAAGATTCTTGGAAAGCAAGAAAAATTTGTATCTTTGTAGTCCAAATAGCGACGAAAGGTTTGACAACCGTTCGGCCAGAACATCCGGAGAGGTGGGAGAGTGGCTGAATCCACAGGTTTGCTAAACCTGCATACGGGTAACCGTATCACGAGTTCGAATCTCGTTCTCTCCGCAAAAAAGGTCCTGCAGAAATTTCTGCGGGACCTTTTTGGGTCACTGAGCCTGTCGAAGTGACCAGCCTGTATATCGAATTGTGGACTTTATTATGTTTATTATCAAATGATCAGCTATCTGTCTTTGGTGGGTTCACACTAAGGCTGATGTGTTATCTGCTTGATTAAAAGCATGTTGTATGCCACCGGCTGATACATAAGAGGTGATGGAGAATGACACTCCTACGGGAACTGTCGCAAATCAACTGAGGGGTGAAAGGTAATGAGGCTGACTCAAAAGCCACGAGAATCGGAGCGAAGCGACCGAAGGGGGTCGGGGAATTCTTTCCCCGTGCCCCTCTGGGGCTGTCCCGTAGGGACTGGGGGTTGAAGGTTTAGGCGGCCTATCAGTTTGTCAGAAGACAAACTGATAGGCCGCCGCTTTCCCCAAAGCGACGGCCTGTTGTATATAAAACGAACTTAACAAATAGACAACAAAAAGAACTTTTGTCTGTCCAAGGACAAAGGTATCAAGATTTATCGAATATCCAAAACTTTTTCGTAATTTTTTAAAACGATTTTTGCGTCAATTGTTCATGAAAGCACCGTTGTTTGCTTACAGATTGATGCAAAATGCCGCTTCGAGACACTTCTGAGGGGGATTCTGTGCAAGATGATCCGGCGATGTTCCGTCTGGACCGCACCATTGGTGGCGGCAAGATTTAAAAGGTTTTTACCCGTTCCTGTACTCACTTGGTGTCATTCCTGTGTGTGCCTTGAAGAACTTGTAGAACACGGACGGATTCGGGAAATGCAGTTTGAAAACGATCTCCTTAATGCTGTCGTCGGTGTACTTGAGCATATTCTTGGCCTCCAGAATCACGAACGAGTCGATCCAGTCCGGCGCCGACCGTCCGCTTACCTGCTTGATAAGCTTGGAAAGGTATTTGGGTGTCAGGCCAAGATGGCTCGCATAGAAGGCCATGTTCCTTTCTGAGGTGTGATGCTCGGTGACGAGCGCCATGAAATGCTCGAAAATCAGTTTTACTCTCGTGTTGACCGCCGCTCCAGGCAACTCGGGGGTTCTGGCCGCACTCTTCTCCATTAGTCCTCCGAGAACATAGAACAGCGAAGCTATCAAAGAACCGACCGCCTCCCTTTTGTTCGGCACATCCGAGGACAGGATTACCCCTATAAGATCCAAATATTTGGAACAGAATGCGATGTTCCTGTCGTCAAGCTGAATGCATGGTTCCGTCAGCAATTTCAGCCGATCGTCGAAAATTTTCTTAAAGTCGAAACTTATGCTGGAAAGATACTCCTTGGAGATCGCCACGACAATGAACTCGAATCCGTTGTCGCCTTCATTGCCCAGCCTATTTATCTTTATGATGTTCCCCGGGGTGCCGATGAACAGCGTACCCTTGACCACTTTGTAAGACCGAAGGTTGATCTCCACGTTCAACTCTCCCGATTTGCAGAAAATAGCGATGTACGCATCGCTGCGGCAAGGATATTTCAGAAATTGAAGGTTGTCGCTATACTTCACGTCCATGATGAAGAAATCGTCTTCAAGCTGGATCTCGTTCTGGACAGGAACGAGTTTCCTGATCTGTTTAAGACCTATGTTCAATAACGAATCTGGCATTCCATAAAATGTTTTTAGCGTCTGGCGGCAAAATTAGGAAATATTCTTGTCATTGCAAAATTTCGCAATATTCTACCTTTTGACAATTATAGAGTCCAATCGTTCATTCTAATGGTATAATTTGGCAGTCAATTTGTAGTGAAGCCTATCGCTTGTAAGAAGAACAAAAAATTTATGAATATGAACAAGTACATTGTCAAAATCTCAACATTGGTCGCTATGGCTCTTGTGCCAGTTGCGATGAATGCCCAGCAGACGTTGACGCTGGAGCAGTGCCGCGAAATGGCAATCGAGAACAACAAGACCTTGAAACAGGCCGAGACCAAGATTGAAATGGCAGGCTATGACCGTAAGATAGCGTTCGCGAATTATCTCCCGAATATCTCGGCGACAGGCGCGTACATCTATAACGCCAATGACATCGCCCTTGTCAGCGACGCCACCTCGCAGAAGCTCCAGAATATGGGAACGCTCATACATTCCCAGACTCAAGGTTTCGCCCAGGAACTGATGACCGCTATAAAATCCAATCCGGCGGCCGCTCTTGAATATGCCAACAGCCCTATGTGGCAGACGGTTCTCGGAGCGCTTTCGCAGACGGATATGTCACAGACAATCAACGCCCTTGGCAAGGAGATCGATGACGCTTTCCATCCGGATATGCAAAACATTTTCGCAGGTGCCGTGACAGTTCAGCAACCGGTGTTTGTGGGAGGCAAGATCATAGCTGCCAACAAGATTGCCAAATTGGCGGAAGAGCTGTCAAAGACCCAGTACGACCAGCAGTACCAGCAGGTTATAGTTGATGTTGATCAGGCATATTGGCAGATTGTTTCCATCGCGAACAAGAAGAAGCTTGCCGACGCCTACGCCGACCTTCTTCACAAGATGGAGCATGACGTGGATCTTTCAGTCAAGGAAGGCGTGGCCACGGAGTCTGACGCTCTCCAGATAAAGGTGAAAGCCAACGAGGCGGACATGCTCAAAACCAAGTCAGACAATGGCTTGACTCTTGCCAAAATGCTTCTCTGCAAGCAGATAGGTCTTGATCTCAGCACTGAGATCGTACTTGCTGACGAAACCCTCTCCGACATTCCTGTCCCTCAGATGGGTGCCGCAAAGGATCTCGAACAGATCTATGCCGACAGGCCGGAGACAAAGAGCCTTGAACTCGCGTCTCAGATCTATGACGGAAAAGTCAGGGTGGCAAGAGCCGACATGATGCCGAAAATAGCTTTGATGGCTTCGTATTCGGTGACCAATCCTAATATTAAGAATGGATTCCAGAAGGACTGGGGTGGATTCTTCAATGCCGGCGTGATGGTGAACATTCCGATCTTCCACGGATTCGAAGCCATGAGCAAGACCCGCAAGGCAAAGGCCGAGGCCACTCTCTACAGAACCCAGCTTGAAGATGCCAAGAACCTCATCAACCTGCAGGTCACCCAGTTGCGCAAGCAGGAAGGCGAGGCGTTCGAGAAGCTCACGATGGCTCAGAACAACCTGTCCAGCGCTGAGGAGAATCTCCGCACCGCGACTGTCGGCTTCGAGGAAGGCGTGATCGAGACCAACACGGCTCTCGCCGCCCAGACCGCTTGGCTGAAGGCTCATTCTGAATATATCGACGCGGGGATCGAGCTCCAGATGCTCGCCGCCAACCTGAACAAGGCGGAAGGCAACAACCATGCTCAGGCAAGATAATCAACGGATAATGATAAAAATTTAAGAATATTATGGAAAAGGAAAAGAAAAGCTACAATCTTGTGATTGGCATTGTGGCGCTGATCGTAATCATCCTTCTGATCGCCGTCATCGGCTATTTCGTCTCTAAACCAAAGCCTCTGATGATTCAGGGCGAGGCAGAGGCCAGTGAGTATCGTGTGTCCGGCAAGGTTCCGGGCAGGATCGAGGAACTTTACGTCAAGGAAGGCCAGATGGTCCACAAGGGAGACACCGTCGCCCTCATCGACTCTCCTGAGGTACGTGCCAAGCTGGCGCAGGCCAACGCCATCAAGGCGGTTGCCAGCTCACAGAGCAGAAAGGCTCAGAACGGAGCCCGCAAGGAGCAGATCGCCGGAGCCTATGAGCTTTATCAGCAGGCTCTTGTGCAGGAAGACGTGATGAAGAAGTCTTTCGACAGGATCCAGAAGCTCTATGACCAGAAAGTCATCGCGGCTCAGAAATACGACGAGGTAAAGGCCAAGTACGATGCCTCCGTCGCTCAGACTAAGGCTGCCAAGAGTCAGTATGACATGGCTGTCAACGGAGCGCGCGAGGAGGACAAGGCTGCGGCCAAGGCTCTCGTCGATCAGGCTAACGGCGCGTTGATGGAGGTGGAGTCTTATCTGAGCGAGCTGTACCTTACGGCTCCTGCTGACGGAATCATCTCGGCTCTTTTCCCTAAGGTCGGCGAGCTTGTCGGTCAGGGAGCGCCTGTCGCCAGCGTTACTGACCTGAATGATGTATGGTTCACTTTCAATGTGCGTGAGGACTACCTCCACGGCATGAAGCAGGGCGACAAGATCACGGTGATCATCCCGGCCCTTGACGGCAAGGAGGTTCCGGCCACCATCAACTATGTGGCTGTCCGTGAGTCCTACGCCACGTGGAAGGCCACCAAGGAAACTGGTATGTACGATGCCAAGACCTTTGAGGTCAGGGCCGTTCCGGATGTGACGGTGGACGGCATTCGTCCAGGTATGTCCGCAATCGTTAAGTAAGGACTATCATCATGACTAATTGGCAGAGAATAATTGCGGTGGCCCGCCGCGAGCTCAGGATCATCAGGCAGCGTCCGATCTATCTTCTGGGTTCGGTAGGCGTGATAGCCTTCTGCGCCATATTCTTCCTGACATTTCTGAAGGACGGTCTGCCGAGTGATGTTCCGATCGGTCTTGTGGACTACGACTACTCGTCAACCTCAAGGAATTTCTGCCAGCAGCTGGATGCCACCCAGTTGGGAAAGGTTGTCCACTACGATTCGTTCGCGGCTGCCAGAGAAGACATGAACAGAGGCAAGATCGCGGCTGTCTGTGTCGTTCCTGTGGGGATGAACGATGACATCCAGGCGAACCGTCAGCCGAAGATCACGTTCTACGTCAACGGCTTGTACTTCGTCAGCGGGGCGCTTGCGTGGAAGGATCTTCTCCAGATGGTCAATCTGACCAACGGAGCCGTGCAGAGGCAGGCCTTCAGGGCAAGAGGCTACAACGACAGCCAGATCATGGGCATGATCCGTCCTGTGGACGTGGATGTCCATCAGATCGGCAACGTCGGCACCAACTACAACTACTACCTCAGCAGCGTCCTGCTGCCAGGTGTGCTGGAGATGATCGTGATAATCGTCCTGATATATTCATTGGGAGCGGAGCTTAAGTATGGTACCTCCAGGCATCTGCTGCAGACCTCCGGCAACTCGATCGTGACCGCCCTCGCCGGCAAGCTTCTGGTGTGGACGCTGACATTCTCGGCGATCGGGCTGATACTGATCCTGCTGCTCTTCCATAGGCTGCATTTTCCGTTGGCGGGATCCATCTGGAACATGTTTTTGGGCATATTCCTTATGATCTTCGCCAGTGAGGCGATCGCCATATTCATCCTTGAGATGCTTCCTGTGCCGAGGTTGGCGTTGAGTATCGGCGCTCTTTACAGCGTGCTTGGATTCTCCCTCTCGGGCTTCACGCTTCCGATAGAGGCCATGCCGCCTTACATCCAGGGACTTGCGGCGGCGTTCCCGTTGCGTCATTATTATCTGTTCTATGTCCAGGAGGCCATATTCGGAGCCGGATTCGCCGGATGGTGGAAGCAGGTGATCTACTTGCTGATCTTCATTCTGTTGCCGCTCATAGGTCTTGTGCGACTCAAGAAGGCCTACATTCATCAGAACTTCCCTAAAGACTAAGTGACATGAAAAATACATACGCAAAAACATGGATCAAGGACTTCTGGGGCATATTCTGTCATGAGCTTCGACAGATTTTCTCAGACAGCGGCGTGCTGCTGATCTTCCTTGTCGCCGGACTTGTCTATCCGCTGCTTTACAATGTCGTTTACCTGAACGGTATTCTTTCTGAGACTCCCGTTGCCATTGTTGACAATTGCGACAGCCCGGACAGCCACCGCTTCATCAGGGAGATCGACGCCACCCGAGAGGTCGAGGTCGCGGCGAAATGTATGAATATGGCCGAGGCGGAAAAGATGATGCAGGAACGCAAGGTCAACGGTATCATCTATTTCCCTTCCGACTTCACGGAGAAACTGGCTCGAAACGAAACCTCCACATTCTCCGTCTATGCGGACATGAGCAGCTTCCTCTACTACAAGAACGCTCTCATGGCCACCAACTTCGTGATGCTTCATGAGATCGGTCAGATCCAGATGCAGAGGTTCTCGTCCCTCGGGATGACGGAACAGGCCGCGTCACAGACTGTCAAGCCGCTCGGCTACGAGGACAATAATCCCTACAACAGGGCCTTCAACTACAGTTTCTTCCTGATCTCGGCCATCCTGATGATCATCATCCAGCAGACGCTTTTCTACGGAATGTCACTGCTGGTAGGAACCGCAAGGGAGAGGAACCGCAGTTTCGCATCGCTTCCTGACAGACTTGAAGGTCACGGTGTCGGGCGTGTGGTCATGGGACGTGGGGGCGCCTACTGGCTGCTGTACATTGCCGTGGGTATGTACATAGCCTTCATCGTCCCCGCAATATTCGGAATCCCTCAAAGAGGTGAGTTCAAGGATGTCCTTGCGATGCTGGTCTTCTTCATCACTGACTGTGTGTTCTTCAGCATGGTCTGGAGCACGCTGATCACGAGGAGGGAGTCCGTGTTCATCCTCTTTCTGGCGATGTCGCCTGTGGCTTTGTTCCTGACCGGTTGCTCATGGCCGACATTCGCGTTCCCGGGCTTCTGGAAGGTGTTCTCCTACATATTCCCGTCCACTTTCGGCGCGCAGGGTTTCATCAACCTCAGCACTGCCGGTGGCGAGATGGGAGCGGCTGACGTGCAGATGAAGGCCATGATCATCCAGACGGTCATCTATTTCTTCCTTGCATGCGTGGCCGTCTATGCCGAGAACTGGGTACTGCGTCACAAGGAGCAGATCCGTCAGAGGAGTGAGCGGCTCGCCAAGCGTGTGGGCATCGACAGCGCCGAGGACGCTAAGATCATCGCCGGAGAATAGAACCATCCTGTTGACCTATAAAAGAAGAGGCTGACTCCAAAATGTCAGCCTCTTGCTTTTGGTGCTTAGGCTAAAGCGGACATATACTGCCGTAGGCGGCTTTGGCTCCCGAAGAGGGAGGTCGTGAGCGATTAATGAAGGTCCAGTGGACCTTCATAGCGAGCAGCACGAAGTGGGGAGGACCGCCGGAGGCAGTATATGTCCGCTTTAACTACTCCCCTACGTGGAACGCCACGCGGAGTTCCTCGATCTCCTCGTCGGTGATCGGGTTCAGCTTGCCCAAAGGAGCGGCGAGGATCAGCGAGCGGGCGCTGAAATCTGCCACCTCAAGACGGTCGAACGTGTTGATGAGCTGGTCACCGGTCACGACGACGGAATCGTTTTCCAGCATCACGAACGGTCTCTGTTTGAACTCATCGGCGAGTTCTGTCAGATGCTCGTTGTACTGGCTCCCGAACGGGAATGTCGGGATGTCCTGAAGGAATATCCAGCTCTCCGGGATTGTTCGCACGTCGAATTTCACTCCGGTCGTGCAGAATCCCATCAGGGCAGGGGACTGGGTCAGGATGATTGAGTTGACCTTCGGGTTGCGGCGGTAGATCTCGTAATGAAGTGCCACAGAGCGGCTTGCGTTCTTCCCGGCCTCTACCATTCCGTCTTTGATCTGTACGATGTCTTCCGGCTCGAGATCCCAACGCTGCATGCTGGACGGAGTGATGAGGAAATCATTGCCTCTCCAGCGCACGGATGCCGTACCGTAGGAACTGCACATAAGCCCTTGTGAGCAGGCTCTGCGGACAATTTTGCAGATCTCCGCGCGGATCGCCCTCTCATCTGAAGGGTGCGTTACGTTCATAAAGTGTTGGAACGGAACGTTCACGGCTTTCTCGTGCTGGAGGATCTGATCCTCGCTGAGGTATTTAGGCTCTCCCAAAGTCTTGGCGTTCAGGATTGTGCGAGCGCAGAGCTCCAGGGTCTCAAACCTCTGGTAAGCATCAGCGATGTCCTCACCGGCAACCACGACACCGTGGTTCTCCATGATGACGGCCTTGTAGTCCGGGTTCTTCTTGAATTCTGCCACAATTTTCTTTCCCAGAAGCTCGCTTCCAGGGAGGGCATATTCAGCGAATCCGACAGGGCCGCAGGTCGCGCGCGCCTGAGGGATGATGCTCGTGTCCGGAACCTGGTGAACCATACTGAAGGTGACCAGTCCAGGAGGGTGGGCGTGGATCACTGAATGAATATGCGGGTTCATCTTGTAGATGGCCTTGTGGAAAGGGTACTCGGATGAAGGTCTGTGAGGTCCGATGATGGTTCCGTCAGCCTTCACGCACATGATGTCCGCCGGAGTCAGCGAACCTTTGTCAATCGCCGCCGGGGTGATCCACATATCTCCGTTCTCGTCCATGATGGACAGGTTTCCGCCGGAGGTGGTGGTCATCTCGCTGCGATAAATCCTGCCGATGATGATAGCGATCTGCTCGGCCGGATGCATCAGATTTACGTCAAGTTGTTTCATGATATTAATGAATTACATTGGAAGCCGCTTTACTTTGCCTGAAGTCAAGGTCGCTTCCCGGATTTACAATTATGCCAGCATGACCTGCCCTCCCGTCACAGGGATGGCCTGTCCGGTCTCTCCGGTCTGGTCGATGGCGTAGAGGATGGCCTTGCAGACATCCACTGGGTTGCAGCCCTTGCGCATAGGCACCTGGGCGAGATAGTAGTCCTTGACATCCTGCACGGTCTTCGCTCCCGGAACCTTGCCGGCGTTGAGGTACTGGATGAACAGGCCGTTCTCCGGATTGCTCCACAGAGGACCATCGTAGTAGTTGCCAGGGCAGATGCTGTTGACTTTCACCCTGTAAGGGGCGAGCTCAAGCGCGAAGGACTGGGTCAGGCCTATTCCACCGAACTTGCCGCCGGCGTAGGCGAAGTTCGCCTTGCTGCCGCGCAGGCCGCTCTTGCTGTTGACCTGGATGATGTCGGCGAAATATTCAGGATCATATTTCGTCTCGATTTTCATTATGTGCGAGGCGACCTTGGCGCAGAAGAAATAGGCTTCGTAGTTGATCTTGGTGACGAACTCGAAGTTCTCCGGAGTCATCACGTCCAATCCGCCGGCGCGGACAACCCCGGCGTTGCTGACGAACGCGTCAAGCGCGCCGAAGTTCAGAATTGTCTCCTTCATCAGGTTCCGGAGGCTCGCCATGTCCGCGACATTTGTCTTTACGAATATGGCCTTGTTGGCTCCAGCCTTCTCGTTGAAGCTGGCGGCGGTCTTCTCGCCGGTCGCCTCGTTGAGGTCGGCCACCACGATGTTGGCTCCCTGCGCCATCAGCTCACGGGCGATGCCCTCTCCGAATCCCTGGGCGGCTCCGGTCACGATGATCGTGCGGCCTTCCACACGGCCTTTGGATGCACTGGAGGCCACCTTGCGGCGGTAATTCTCCACCTCCCAGTTGTCGATGAAGTCGATCCAAGCCCGCTCCATCGGATGCTCTCCGCCGAAGCTCTGCGCATAGAACGCTACCTTCATCGCGTCCGTGAACACATCGGTGATGATCTGTGCGTTCCTGGAGCGGTCTCCCACGGCGATGAGTCCGATTCCTTTGATGAGCAGTACCTTAGGCGTGTAGCCTTTCCCGCTTACGAAAGCCTCGATTTCCTCCTCGGCCTGCTTTAAAATCTCTTCATCTGACTCGGCTTCAATGAATATGTACGAGCTCTTGCAGTACACGATGATGTCCGGGGTGAACGGCTTGGCAATCTTGTCGAAACCGGATTTTCCGGGACAATCAGTCACTGAGCCTGTCGAAGTGACTGAACAACCATCAATGAAGAAGTCCACGAGGGCGTTTTTGGTGACTTTCAAGGTCTTGAAGCCCCTTCCGGAGCGCGAGAGCATCTGCCTGATCGCCGGAACGACATCCGTAACAGTCTCCGAGACATCCGTGTCACCCTCCGGAAGAGCGGCGACCTTGGCCTCAAGTTTTCCAAGGACTTCTGAATATATTCCCTCAATCTCAGCGGTGGTGTCCCCACCCACGAATATTCCGTGATTCTGAAGGAATATCACCTGGGGTTCCTTGCCTTTCTCAGCCTTGTAGGCCTTTATCCGGTCATAGACCTTCTTGAAAAGCGTGTAGCCCGGGTCGGTATATTCAATGTAAAGGGCATCTGGGAATATCTCCTTGCACGCGGCCTCGGCGTTCACCGAGCACATCAGGCCGTTGACAAGGGTAGGGTGGAGGTGAACCACGAAGGCGAATCCCATGCAGTTGTGCAGGGATGTCTCCACTGAAGGCCTTCTGTCCTTTGTTATACAGGCCACGGAGAGGTCGTTCTTGACCTGTTCCTCACGTATCGCCGTGTCCTCATTGTAAGCCTTTTCGCCCATCTCGTTCAGAAGGGCTCTGTCAAGGACGGCAAACCCGTCCTCTGTTATCGTTGCGAGGGCGTGGCCGCTGGCCTTCACCCAAAGTCTGTTCTCATCCTTGTAGGAAGTGTTGCCACCTCCGGCGATCACGAACCTGGAGTCCTGTCCGAACTTCCGGGAAATCGCGATAAGGTCTTCAATCTGTTTCATATTCGTGTGTCAATTATGTGTTCTGTTCGCTGAGCTGACATATTCCTAAATGGCTAATGTCTTGCGGATCAGCTCGTCTCCCGCTTCGATGGAGTTCAGCCCAGCCTGGTGTGCGGCCACCGCGCAGGCTCCTCTGTAGTTGGTCTCGCGCAGTTTTTCGCTGAGCCCTTCGGCGTTGTCGCGGGTGCGCAGACGGATCGGCTCCAGCGCCGGGGTGTTGTGCTCCGAGCCGAAAGTGACGATGAATCCCTCGTCCTGGAGGTAGCCTGAATATTCCTCAAGCACGGCGGTCGTGTTGCGGGTCGTGATGAATTCCACGGACTTGATCCCGCGCTTTTTCAGCGTGTCGGCGGCCTTCTGGAGATCGCCCTCGAAGTTGGTGAAGTTGCCCTTTGCATCGTCCGCGAGGAACGGGTAGGTAGGGATTCCGCCGGCGGCCTTGATGATTTGGCAGACTGTCTCCATCGGCAGG
>ENA-OZWP01000255-OZWP01000255.1-human-gut-metagenome-genome-assembly--contig:-NODE-255-length-16164-cov-6.291390_pt1 | contig 16164 bp, 11 predicted proteins | sample MGYA00243535_ERZ654081 | MGnify/ENA primary metagenome ERZ654081 (study PRJEB26926, sample SAMN06165119) | human gut metagenome | biome: ENVO:00009003; feature: ENVO:2100002; material: ENVO:00002003...
CGTCACCACAACACATATCCATCATCGTATTCCCAACATTTGTTTTCCTGGTTTATTCTTCGGAGATATTCTGCTATCTTTCGGAGATATTTTCGTATTCTTCGGAGATATTCTGCTATCTTTCGGAGTAATTTTCGGGTTAATGAGTTCAGAAATAGTTATCGTTTGACAAGCGGAAGAGCCAATCCGTTATCGCCCACAACAAACCAACCTAATGAGTATCAGAACAAAAAGTAGCGAATTAAGTTTATTTAACCCTAAAAAAACAACTATTTATGAAATAATTTCATTAAATTTGCAGCGTCAAACAGCTCCTCTTGTAAGTGTACGTAAGATGATGATAGTCAAACTACCCCAAAAAAAACAACGAGCTGGAGGACAAAAATACAAGTAAATGGTATTAATAAGAAACTGAAAGTACAATTTAAACTTAAATAGATATGAAAGTATTCAATTCTAAACTTGCTGCTATCGGTTTGGCAGCATTCGTATTCGCATCATGTAGCGACAACACAAGTGATTCTACAGGCGATTCATCTCCAGCTAAGGTAGATGCCACAACTCTCGACCTCACTAACAGCGGAGAGTCTCTGTTTTCTAGCGTCATCAACTACAAGAACTCAACAGCTAATGCCCGTAAGTTCTTCGGCACAAGAGCTGCCAGTGACGCAAATTTCGTAACAGACCTCAACAAGGAAGAAGAGAGCACTATACCTGTGCAGCCTGCTACAGCTACTCAGGCTTTAGGTAACGATAACCTGGAAAACGGCATTTTCTACTTAAAGAAATCTGCTGGCGAGTGTGACTTTACCAAGAACACTATCAAGAATGCAACTATTTTTGTAAATGGAGGTGCAAAATTGATATATTCTGCAAACACTTTCGAAAATGCAAAAATCGTTGTAAAGCAGGGCGGTTCCCTGATTTTCAAGGGCACTGGTTCAATGATCAAGCAGGGAGTTACTGTCTATAACGAACTTGGTTATGTCAAGACTGAAGACCCTGCAGCAGACATCGTCATCGAAGGTAATCTGTATTCATCTTGGCGAGGTATTACCAGCGGCCTTGATGAAAATGGCAACGCTGTTGAAAAGAAGGACCTCAAGTCCGGTTTAGGACAGCTTACAGAAGACAAGACAAGTCCTACACAGAAAATCACCTTCAAGACTGGTTCAAAGGCATGTATCATCGGATCTATCCGTGGAACAGAAGTAAACGTTGAAGAAGGTGCCAATATATACGCATCAGCTCACGTTTGGAATGCTACTACTGTTAACATCAATGGTAACCTGCAAATCGGCGGTTTCCTGAAGACAGCAGATCTGAACCTCAACACAAACGGTTACTTGAAGGCTGGCGACAACAGCGCAATCAAGGTTACCAATGCATTGACCATGAATGCCGGTTCACAGATTGATGCCGACTACATCAATGTTACCATGAATCAAAAGGATACAAATAAGAAGGTAACCAAGGTTGGTGAAGCAAAGCTCATCCTGCAGGGTGCCTGCAAGATCAACATTGCGGACAAGGGCGTTATCAATGTTAACAAGCTTATCTCTTATAACAATGCAAAAGGACAGATTAGTCTGGAAACAGCTGGTGGCTTAGCTATCGTTAAGGCTGACGAGTTCCACAACGAAGGTGCAGAAAACATTCAGGCATTCGATACTCCTGCAGAAGGTGCTACCTTCCTGTTCCAGTTCACAAAATGCTTTAATGGCGAGAACCAGCTTCCTACAGCAGAGGATCTTGACATCGCAGCATCATACCTCGATTACGACAAGGCTACCACTGGTGAATTGGTTAAGCTGAAGGATACAGATAACAAGCAATACGGTTATGAGTTGACAGCAACAACAGAAAGTTTGAGCAACAAGCCAAAACTGGATTTGTTCTCAGCTGCTGGAGTTACAGAAAACACCCTCTCTGCAACATCTATCCAAGCTGCAAACGATAAGTTGTATGTTACATACCACACCCAGGGCAATGACAAAAACCACATGGGTGGCGGATTGGAAGTTGCTCATATCGACGGCAAATCACTTATTCTCGATGAGGCAGTAACAGCTCAGGGAGGATTGGACGTAAACTATGGTATGATTGACGGCAGCCGCTTCTATGTTGCTGCAACAACCTACAAGGAAGGTGCATTCTTGGGCTATGTGGAACTGGCAAATGGATTGATGGGTAAGAGCAAACTCGTTACCTACCCTATTGATAAGACAAATCCAAACAATGGCATTGATGCCAATAGCGTAGTTAAGTATAAAGACAACTTCGTTTTGGCAACAAACAAGGGTTATCAGGTTTACAACTCTACATTCACCCGGCGTACTCCACACCTCACAACAAATGACGTGAAGTTCGTAGCTGTTGGCAATGACAAGCTCTATGGCTTGGAGGCAAATGGTACAACAACAGGTACTATCAACATCTTCGACAACATTAATTTGGAAAATCCTCAGAGCAAATCCACAATAGGTAAAGTGGGTGTCGTTGATGGCAAGAATACCATCGCTGTAGATGGCACAGACCTCTACGTATGCCAGGGTGACGGCGGTCTTGTACGCTACGATGCACAAGGTAATGGTACTGTTCTGTTCGATGCTCCTGTAGGCAACGAAAACCACGAGATTATCGGCCGTGTAAATGGTGTTGCTGTAGATTCAAAATACATCTATGTAGCATGTGGCGGTTATGGTCTCGTAGTATTGGACAAGAGCAAGGCTAAGGGTGAGAATGTTGTTGCCCGTCGCCGTGCCTTCTATGATGGCAAGGAGAGCTACAACTCAGCTAACTACGTAACCTTGTATCAGGATTACATCTGTGTAGCTTACGGTCGCAGCCGCGTTCAGATTTTCAAGTTGGCAAATACAAAGTAACCAACAAATACTTCTGTTCTCCCGCACCCTATTCAATGAGTGTGGGAGAACAAACCTTTAAAGGCTAGAACAATAGCTAAAAGGTAAAAGCTAATTTATACACAAAAACGACAAAAGAAAGATTAACATGAAACATTATTTTTCAAGACTTGTTACTTTCTCTTTCGCAGCGATGCTTCTGGCATCTTGTAGCGATTCAAATGACACGCCGTTTGTTCCAAATCCAGGTGAAGTCACAAAAAACATAATAGGTGAAGAAGTAACATCCATCACCGACCCTCAGGAATTAGCTGGTAGCGTTATCAACTACAAAGCGAAGGCTACAACAAGAGCTGCAGGCGCAACTACAGCCAATCTGAGCGACGTTTATGAAATGCCTAGCTTGCCTAGCCATGACGGAGCTATCGAAATCAAAAACAACGATGGATGTAAGGGACTGGATGGATCCAAGACCTACATCATCAAGAAAGGTACAAAAATAAGCAGTGAGCTCAACCTGAATGGAGCCACCCTGTTTATCGAAGGCGAACTGACTGCAAAAAATGTATGGGGAGGTCAGGATTGGAACGCCCACAAAAAAGGAAAAATCTACATCCTCGAAGGAGGAACATTACATATAGACAACAACTCCGATCAACTCTTCCAGAATGCAGGAGTTTATTGCTACAATTATGGTGGAACCCTTAAAAAAGAGGGTAACAACATGTATGTAGAAAGTAATGATGCCTACTTTACTACAGGAAACCTTGAAGTAAAAAATGAGCTGAATGTTCAAGGTCTGCTCTATACGGGCGGTGATGTCAACGTAGGTAAATTTTCAACTCAAGCGGGTGCCAAAATCAATATCCAAGGCAATCTGCTCGGTACAGAAAACCAGGATATGGTGATAGATGGCTGCATCGTGAATATCAACGGAAAAGCAAAAGCCAACAAGCTGACTATTGGAGGTTCTGCCCCTAAGCTTTACGCCTGCTCCTTTGAAGTTACAGATAAGACCGCCCTCAATTCTAATGGCGCTGAGGCACACATCAACAACCTGAAAACAGGAACTATCTACCAATGTGCAGGTAGTACCTTCTATCTGGTTAACAATAGCGTTATTGACTGCAAGGGAACTTACGAGAATCAGAACAATGGTAACAATCCGTATTATCCTGCCGGTGAGAGTAAAGTTATACTTCAAGGAGACAATGCAAATGCCATCTTCCGAGCAGCAGAGGTAAAATACAATGGTTCCAACGATCAAGTCAATATTCTCACTATTCAAGGAACCTACGAATATTTCACAACCTGCTATATCTTCCGGGCAAGTGGAAGCGGAGGCGTTATCTATATGGACTGCGATAAGTTTACCAACAACGGTCATTCTGCAACTTATACTTACACCCCAGGTCTTTCTGACTGTACTAAGAGATACGAGTTGTATAATACTCCTGTTGTCCCAACATCATGTGATGGTACAACACCAGGCCCTAAACCAACTCCAAGCCCTGAACCAGGTAAGAAGATTGATGTGATTTCCGTGATTGATTATACAAATCATACACACGACATCTCTGCCACATGTATTCAGCCATATAATGACAAACTATACATGTCGTACCACACCAACGAAGAGAACCAGAAAGATCCAAACAAGACGACGGGTGGTTGTATCGAAGTGTTTGAAACAAAGAACGACCAGACAACCATGTTGCAGTATCTGCAGGACAAGAAGGAAATCTACGACTTCAACCACCTCATGGTGGACGGCAAGGATGCCACAAAGTACGTATATATTGCAGGTCACTCAACCAATGGCGGTATGATGGGTAGAATTGCCCTGAATAGCAACGGTCTTCTTGACACAGATATCAAGGACATCGATGAGACTACGACATTGAACCCTCTCACCATCGTAGATTGGGAACATACAGGTTTGGCAAAATCAGACGAGAACTGCATCGTAAGAGACGGAGACAAACTGATGGTGGCAACCACAAAGGGATACGGAGTATATGATGCAAACACGCTGGATTTAATCGGCAAGAAAGAAACGCCAGGCAAGGCTAAGCACATCGCACTGAACAACCAGTATATTGTTACACTCCACTACAACAACGAAGTAGAAAGTGACGATGAGGCTGTAAGTGGTACACTACAGGTCTTCCCATTAGGTGCTGACATTCTTACAGCAACACCAGCAAAGACCATCAACGTAAGCAGCATAGCTCCTAACGACGGAAAGAACACTATAGCTATCGATGGTAACCACATCTACGTTTGCCGAAGTGCCAAGGGATTGTCTTGCTACGATCTTACCACAGGCGAAGAAGTGTGGAACTGGGGAGCTCCGCTCACTGCTAACACCAAGGTTCCACAGGGATATGCAAATGGTGTAACATACGATGCCAATTACATCTACCTGGCTTGCGGAAGTTATGGACTAGTAGTTCTTGACAAGAACAAAATGGAAAACGGCAAACCTGTAAAGGTTGTCAAGAAGAGAGCTGAAGCAGGAATGTCTGCCAACTATGTCACACTGGATGGAGGTTATATCTATGTGGCATATGGTAAGAGCCGACTCCGTGTCATGAAGCTCATTGATGGTGCCGCATCTGGAAATAATACCAATTATGGCACAAAGTAAGTGATTTATCAAATATAAGAAGACACGAGATGAATGCAGCTGCAACAGCTCGCAGCTGCATTCATCGTGTTTAATAACTCATTATGAAGCGAAAAATAATACTATACTCAACTACAGCTCTGCTACTTCTCATGGCAGCACAAAACTCTATGGCTCAGACGAAAGGCAAAAAGCCGAAAAGTTTCAGCCCTAAGATGCTCGTATATGAGAATCTGAAGAACGATAATGTACTGAGACACTTTAAACAGCGCTTCGCACAACTCGACACTCTCATCAAAAACCCTATATGGGTGAAAGCTCCAGTCATAGAACTGGGACTCAATAAACAGCATCACGCTGATATCAATAAGACCGACTCTCTGTTCTGGTCGAAAACTGCACATGAGCACCTAGCGCTCAACAGACACAACGGTCTGGAAGTGACCGGACAGGTTTATGCCCGACCTGACGCGTACTTCGATTCTGATGAAGACGATGCAAAAGAGGTATCAAAATATAAGATGAAGGTTCAAGCCGAACTGGGTTGGAACATCATCAACTCGAAGTTCTACCAAGGCAAGGAGAAAAGAACAAAGATTGCTCTTGCCAATGAACTCGACCGCTTGCAAATAAAAAAGCGCCAAACTGCAGACATCTATGAAAAGGCAGCCGATGAGCTGACCGAACAATATAACTTCTATATCGGTACTGTCATAGCACACAGACTGGACAACCTCGACATCATGAACGAAGCGTACCAGTTTATGCTGGAAAAAGACCGAATCAGCAACGACAAGATGCTGAAAGTGATGAACGATAAGCTGGAGGCTGAATATGACATCTCCGTGCTCTGCACAGACAGAGATATCAGCAACAAGCCTATCTACCGCATCAAACCAACCAAGATTGTGGTAGACACCACAGCCCTCTGGAACCATCTGAACCAGGAAAGTCTGGATGCACGCATCATGATGGTGAAAGAACAGATTGCTGACAACGACAGCAAGCTGACCAACTATTTAAGCACTACCCGACTCACACCATTCGCAAGATGGTCGAGCTACTGGCAGAGCAACAACAAGATTTCGAACAATGCCGACGTGGGCGTGAGATTCACCATTCCTATCTGGAACGAAACGCCACGCAAACGACAGGCACTGGAGACCCAGAAGGAAATCATACGCAGCAGCCGCGGTACCGATGTGAAGGAAATAAAACAGTCGGTAGGCATCCTGCTCAAGAAGATAGACAACCTGAACAAGGCTATAGCCACCGAGGCTTTCCATATAGACCAGACCGGCAAATATATCGAAATGCGGCGGTTTGCCTACCTGAACCAGAAACAGGGATACAACTATCTGATGCGTATGGACGAATATACGGGACTCCTGGAAAGTATGGAGCGTATGTACAAACTGATGCAGAACCGAGCCCTCGCTATCATCAATATCGAGAAAGCCGTGAGCATCTATGACAACAACAACATCTTCAAAGAAATAGAACTTTGAATGTAAGGAAACCAGAATATGAATGAATTCCAATATAATGGCACGCCACAAGAACAGGCGATGGCAGACTTGCTGAAGTCGCAGAGTCACCGCCTTGCCAGACAGCAGATCGTCTTTGCCCTGATCTTCCTGCTGGTTATCGTGCTTGCCGCCTACTATATTGTCACTCGTATGATATGGGCAACCTTCGACGGTTATATAACCCTCGATGAAAACCATATCAGTGCCGTTGACGACATCTATATCCTTAAGGTGAACAAAGAAATAGGTGAAGTGGTGCATAAGGGAGATACGCTCTACTCTTATGTACTGCTAGGTAATATTGTGAACCAATACGACCCGAACATCCTGCCTTCTGCCGTAAAGGAGACTCACGACATGGAGGTACAGGCAAAACTCGCACAGCAGGAGATTCCGGTGCTGCGTACCCGACTTGCCGAACTGAGAAAACAGAAAGCATCTGAAAGTTCAGACATCTACTATGGTCTTACCGACAACACCAAGCGAAATGCACTGGATGCCGAGATTGCCGAGGTAGAAGAAGAACTGAGAAAGCAGGCTAAGAAGGTGGAAATCTACGCACAGGCTAAGAACACCACCTATAACTTCATGAGCCGCAGAGGAGCCGGCACGACAAATGCTGCCATGCCTTACTCCAACACCAGCATCTACAACCCAGGACTGATACACTACTGCTGTGCACCAGCCGATGCCTTCATCTCAAAAATCAATGTGAGCGACAAAACCCTGGTGTTCAAAAGCGAGGAGGTGATGGTTATCCAGCATACTGACTATGCAGACTGCCATCTGGGCGTAATCGCATACGTACCAAACGACATGGTGAAGTATATGGAAAGCCCTGACGATGCAGACATCATCATCAACAAAGACCTGGAACTGAAGGCTAAGTTGCAGATGGTAGGTCTGAGAGTAGAGGAAATACCAAAGCATCTGCAGAGTAACTTCTCGCATGATGCCAACGCAGTGGTTGCCGTCTTCACCCTGAACCCGAACCAGAGAGTACCGGCATGGGTAATGAGCAACAGACTGCCGGTAAGAGTAAGAGTGAACAAGATTGATGCCATGCTCGATCCGAAGCCACTACCGATGTACACCGTCCCAGTGGGCAAGAACGAAAACGTGAAGCGAAGCAACAGGTTTTCGAGCGACACCAATAATCATCAAGAACAAAAGAAATAAAGAATGATTGGACTTAGAAGAAACAAACGTGGAGATATGGTGCTCAACATCGATAGCTATATAGATATCGACTCGACACCGGACATCCAGCCCGACTACTTCGATTGTATTTACATCAATACGAAGAGTGAGCGTGCATTCCATGCTATACTGTTTGGAGCCAGTCCAATCTTATCGTGGAAATGTAGCTACAAACCGATATTCGTCAATACGGCGTTATCGGGAAAGGAACAGATCATCGACTATATCGTCGATGCCTATGTGAGCGACATGAACAATGAGAAGGTATACGAGATTATAGACAAAATCAAGCTGACAAGACAGAAGTTTGGTGTAAAAAGCGAAACAAGCCGTCCTACACAGCCTAACCAGCTCTTTGCCAATATTCTGAGATACCTGCTCTCAAGAGACCAGCGAATCATAGGACACAGACTGCTGGAGAAATCGTCTTTGGGATATATCAACCCAATCTTCGAGCACTATCACAGTATGGGTCTCTTCCATCTCAACGAGATGTTCATGTTCATCGACACTATGGTGGAGTTCGGATCACTGCGCATTCACCGCTTCCTGCTCAAGGAGCACCTCTGTCCAAAGTGCGACCACTCTCACCTGCTCTATACGGAGTGCTGTCCGAAGTGCGGAAGTTCGAACCTGAAGATTCAGAACATCATCCACCACTTCAGCTGCGCCAACGTATCGCCGGAAAGCAGCTACAATGTGGGCGGTATGCTCATCTGTCCGAAGTGTCACAAGAAACTGCGCCACATCGGTGTTGACTATGACAGACCAGCCGTGGTATATACCTGCAACGACTGCGAGAACTCGTTTACCTCGCCTATCACCAAGGCAACCTGCTGCTACTGCCAGAGCACCTATCCGGTAAACGCCCTGGTGCCACGAGACGTTGAGGACTTCGAGATAACAGAAGAAGGTATCAGAACGCTGACCAGCGGCAACATTATGTTCAGCAACATGGTGAACATCTATGATAACTTCATGGAATATTATCTGCTGATGAACCGACTGCGACGCCAACTGATGGAAACCTACCGCAAGGATGAACTCTCGGTCATGGTAGGCAAGATATGGATTATAGATGAAAACAAGGATTCCGTAAAGATAAAGGAAAGCATACAGGGCAAGCTCTGTAGAATCTTCTCCAATCACAAGGTGTCTTACAACAACAATATCTTCTACGTATCCTCTACCCTCTATGAGCAGGAAGAAACGGTGGAAGAAGCCCAGCAGAAACTGAGCAAGGTGATGTCGATAGCCATCAGAAAGGTGGCCAACTCGATAGAACCGGACGAGATTATCTGCAGCATGCTGGAAACCAAGGCGAAAACCATCGCCAACAACTATGACGAGTTCTTCAACAAACTGCAATATGTGGATATGACTCCAGACGACTACTGCCGCTACTCAGAGGAACCTCTGATGAAGGAAGAAGAGAAAGAGGTGAAACCGCAGGAAGAGCTGCTTGATACGGAGCCGAAGGAAGATGAAAACGACAAGATACAGAAGCGCATCGTACTCTACAAGAAACTCGTTTCCATCCTTGTCACCATCGCAGGTATACTCATAATCATGGCCCTCTTGGTGCTCACCGTGCTGAGATAAGCCATCAAGAAGAAAGGGAAAAGCGTATGTTTAGCATAGCAGAACATCTGAACGATTTCTTCGACTGGATCAGCACGCTATCGTTTAGCAGTATCGTGAATACCTACTGGTTCCTCTTCTTCATCGAGATGCCAAGATATTATATCCTGGAATATCTCGTAATCGGAAACCGACTGATGAAGAGAAACCAGATAGATAAAGAGAAAGAATATGCCAAGTTCTTCCTGTACCGCGAGAATCCGCTTATCAGCATCCTCGTACCGGGAAAGAACGAAGGCAAACATATATTCAAAATGGTGAACTCGCTGGCTGAGCAAACCTACCGCAACTACGAAATCATCGTGGTAGACGATGGTAGCGACGACGACACCAAACTGATTTGCAACGACCTCTACCGAGCCGGGTATATCACCCACTACCTGAGGTTGGATACAAGAGGCGGTAAAGCTGCCGCCAGCAACTATGGAGCCCAGATGGCAAGAGGCAAATACATCGTATGTCTGGATGCCGACTCTTCGCTCGACCGTGATGCACTGGAGAAGATTCTACTCCCCTTCTACATCGACGGAATGGTAAAGGGCGTAGGAGGATGTGTGAAAGTGCGCAACTACAAGGAGACCATCTGCTCATCGCTGCAGGCTTTCGAATACCTGAAGCGAATACAGGTGGGACGTATCGTAACCAGCGAACTGGGTATCTACCACATCATCTCGGGAGCATTCGGAGCCTTCGAAAGAAAGACGCTGAAGGAAGTGGGATATTGGGACATAGGACCGGGACTGGACGGTGACCTGACACAGAAGATCCGCAAAGCCGGATATAAAGTGAAATTTGCCGAAGATGCCATCTGTATGACCAATGTTCCTACCAAATGGTACAAGCTGTATCATCAGCGCATCAGATGGTCGCGCTCGCTCGTGAGATTCCGTCTACGCAAGCATGCTGACATTCTGTTGCCTACAAAGAACTGGAGTATCCTTAACTGGTTATCCAACATGGAGAGTGTGGTTTTCGACTGCTTCCTCAATTTTCTGTGGTTGTGGTACATCATCAAGCTCGCCATCACGTTTAACACGCACATCATCGAGGTGCTGGCGCTGGGCTACTTTATCAGAGTATGCTTCTCACAGCTTGCCTTCCTCCTTGTACTGATGGTTTCAGAAAGAAAGAAAGACGTGTGGTTCCTTTACAGATATCTGCCACTGATGTCGCCTTATACAGGTTATTTCCTGCGTATCGCCCGTCTGTCGGCTCATCTGCAAGAATTCTTCTTCCGCCGTTCTTACAAGGACGCATGGAACCCTGAGAAGACTTCGCGCTATGCTCAGCTTGAAGGAATCTAAAAGATCCGAGTTACTTGCTGTAACGTACATACAGCAGGGAGCTCCCAATAAAAGAAATAACATTATAAAACATAAACAGAATATAGTATATGATAAACAAGTCTTTTGAGTTTAAGATTGGAGTAATAGGATTAGGGTATGTTGGTACTCCACTGGCATGCTTATTCTCAAAGAAATACGATACATGGGGTTATGACATCAAAGCTGAGAAGGTAGCCAAGTTAGCCAAAAGCACGATGGAAGACAACAGACCTGTATCCAAAGCTTTGGAACAGGGACTGAAACTGACCAGCAATATTGATGACCTGAAGAAGTGTAACGTGTATATCATCGCTGTACCGACACCGGTGAACAAATCGAACAAACCAGACATCAGCTGCGTGCGCAATGCAACTGCTGAGGTTGGCAAGATTCTGAAAGAAGGTGATATCGTAGTCTACGAGAGTACCGTTTACCCAGGTCTGACAGAAGAGGTCTGTGCCCCATTACTGGCATCTACATCAGGATTGAAGTTGAACCAGAGTTTCTTTGTAGGCTTCTCGCCAGAGCGCATCAACCCGGGCGATACTGTTCATACCATAGAGAACATCGTGAAGGTTACCAGCGGTTCTACACCCGAAGCAGCAGCTATCATCGACAGCCTCTATGCTTCAGTACTTACCCATGGCACCTACAGGGCGAAGAGTATCAAAATAGCAGAGGCATGTAAACTGATGGAGAACTGCCAGAGAGACGTGCAGATAGCCTTCTTCAATGAGATGGAAAAGATTTTCGACAAGATGAACATCAACATCGAAGACGTAACGGCGGCAGCTAGCACAAAATGGAACTTCGTGCCAGCTACTCCAGGACTCGTTGGCGGCCACTGCATCGCAGTAGACCCATACTACCTGATTAACAAGGCACAGGAGGTTGACGTGGTACCATCGCTGCTCTCTACAGCCCGCGAGGTTAACGAGCAGATGGCGGTATGGATGGCAGGAAAGATAAAGAATGCATCTGAAAGCAGAAAATTCAAGGCTCCGGAGACTAACGTGCTGATTCTCGGCTTCTCGTTCAAGCCAGACAGCGATGATATCAGAAACACAAAAGTAGCCGATCTCTATATCAACCTGGTAGGAGCAGGTTACAAAACCACACTCTACGATCCATTGGTAGATGTAAAGGAAGTAAAAGAAGAATATAACATCAAGGTGACAGATGATCCTAAAGTTCTGGAAAAAGAGTATCAGATTGTGGTAATCGGTACTCATCACAAGATGTTCGACAGTATCAATATGAACAATCTTATCACTGATAAAGGATTCATATGCGACATCTACGGCATTCACAAGCCAAGAAACTAGATCTTCAAGATCGGAAAGAACCTATATAATAAACCAGTGAAAAATGGAAAAGAACAAAGTGCTAATCGTCGATGATATTTCAGAAAATATTGAAACTATCTCTGAAATGATAAAGGACTTTGACATCGACGTGAAAACTGCAAATGGTGGAAAAGAAGCCATTGAACTGATTGACTCATTCAAGCCGGACGTGATACTGCTCGACTTGATGATGCCACATGTAAATGGGTGGGACGTAATAGACCATGTACGCTCTAAATACTCGAAAAGTGAAATGGTCATCATCGTGGTTTCCCTGTTAAGCAACAAGGATAATGTGGATGAATGCTACGAGCTTGGAGTAAACGACTACATCACAAAGCCTATCATCAAAGCCCGTCTCACCAGTTCGCTAGACGCTCATTTAAGTAATCTTGCAAGAGGCTAAAGTGCCTCTTGCAAGATGGCTTCTGCATGAGCTATGCGATCACTAGTAGGAGGATCTATGCCTTCCAGCGGGTAGGCAATCCCTAGTTTCTCATACTTGTAGATACCCATCGTATGATAAGGTAAGACATCTATACGCTCAATATTAGAGAGTGTAGAGAGGAAATCGCGCAACTGATAGAGGTATTCATCCTTGTCGGTAATACCTGGAATCAGGACGTGACGAATCCATACTGGTTTGTGTATCTCGCTTAAATATCGTGCACAATCCAGTATGTTTACATTAGAATGGCGGGTGAGTTTACGATGCTCTTCATCGTTGATATGCTTGATATCAAGAAGAACAGTATCAGTAACGGTCATCAGACGCTCGAATTTTTCGAAGAAAGCACCCTCTTTCCTAAATGGTTGCGCTGATGTATCAAGACAAGTGTTGATGCCACGCTGATGGGCTTTCTCGAAAAGTTCGATGAGAAAGTCTATCTGCATCAGGGCTTCTCCACCACTTACAGTAATACCGCCCTTGTCACCCCAATAACTCTTGAATCGCTCTGCCTTATCCAGCAGGTCATCGGCACTCCATTCCTCTCCTACTCCCGTCTTCCAGGAATCCGGATTATGGCAGAACTGGCAGCGCATCGGACACCCCTGCAGGAAAATCAAAAATCGGATGCCTGGTCCATCTACTGAACCAAAGCTCTCTATGCTGTGAACAAATCCTTTAGTCATTATAATTAAGCCTTCATTTTACGATAATCATTATAAGCCCATAAGGTAAATATACCTGCTAACAAAGCAAAAAAGCCCATAAATATCAATAGTTCCATAACTTATTTTTTTAGACTATAATGTTAAGCTGAATTGCCCGCTAAATATCCTCGGAAAGAAAATCTAGCGGGCAATCTATATGTTACAAAGAGACAAGAGAAATCTTCACTCTTCCCTCTTCATTCTTCACTTCCTTAGAGTCTCTCGTGAGCCTGACGAGCGATTACGTCGAGCTGCTGCTCACGTGTCAAGTCGATGAACTTAACTGCGTAACCACTTACACGGATGGTGAAGTTCTGGTACTCTTCCTTCTCTGGGTGCTCCATCGCATCCTTGAGCTTGTCGATACCGAATACGTTCACATTCAGGTGGTGAGAACCCTGGTTGAAGTAACCATCCAATACACCTACCAATGTCTGGGCACGCTCCTCGTCGTTATGTCCGAGAGCACCTGGACTGATGGTCTGAGTATTAGAGATACCATCGAGAGCATACTCGTATGGCAACTTAGCTACTGAGTTCAATGAAGCCAAAAGACCGTTCTTCTCTGCACCGTAAGATGGGTTAGCACCTGGAGCCAAAGGAGCACCGGCTGGACGACCATCAGGCATGTTGCTGGTGTACTTACCGTATACTACATTTGATGTGATAGTCAGGATAGATGTAGTAGGCTCAGAATTGCGGTATGTATGATGCTTCTTGATCATGTTCATGAAGGTCTTGAGCAACCATACTGCAATCTCATCAGCACGCTCATCATCGTTACCGTAACGTGGGAAGTCGCCCTCGGTCTTGAAGCTGAGAGGGAAACCAGTCTCATCACGGATGATGTTAACCTTGGCATACTTGATAGCTGAGATAGAGTCAACCACGTGGCTGAAACCAGCGATACCAGTAGCGAAAGTACGACGAACATCTGTATCGATGAGCGCCAACTCTGCTGCCTCGTAGAAGTACTTATCGTGCATGTAGTGGATGAGGTTCAATGTCTTCACATAAACGCCAGCCAACCAGTCCATCATATCCATGAAACGTGGCATGAACTCCTCGTATGTCAATACATCACCCTCAACGGCGCGATACTTAGGACCGCACTGCTCGCGTGTCTTTGAATCAACACCGCCAGATACAGCGTAGGTCAAGCACTTAGCCAAGTTGGCACGTGCACCGAAGAACTGCATCTCCTTACCTGTCTGTGTAGCAGATACACAGCAGCAGATGCTATAGTCGTCACCCCAAACTGGGCGCATTACGTCATCGTTCTCATACTGGATAGAGCTTGTCTTTACAGAGATGAGAGAAGCGTAGTGCTTGAATGCCTTTGGTAAGCGAGAGCTATAGAGTACAGTCAAGTTTGGCTCTGGTGAAGGACCCATGTTCTCCAATGTGTGGAGGAAACGAAAGTCGTTCTTGGTAACCATTGAGCGGCCATCCTGACCCATACCAGCTACTTCGAGAGTAGCCCAAACTGGGTCGCCTGTGAAGAGCTCATTGTAAGAAGGGATACGGGCGAACTTAACCATACGGAACTTCATGACCAAGTGGTCGATGAGCTCCTGAGCCTCATCCTCGGTAAGAGTACCCTCGTTCAAGTCGCGCTGGATATAGATGTCGAGGAATGTAGAGATACGACCTACAGACATCGCAGCACCATTCTGAGTCTTCACAGCTCCGAGGTAACCGAAGTACAACCACTGAACAGCCTCACGAGCGTTTTTGGCAGGCTGAGAGATGTCGTAACCATACAACTGAGCCATCTCCTTCAAGCCCTTGAGCGCCTTAATCTGCATAGCAACCTCTTCACGAAGACGGATAACTTCGTCAATCATCTCACGGTCGCCCATGTTAGCGAGGTCGTTCTTCTTCTCCTCGATGAGGAAGTCGATACCATAGAGGGCTACACGACGGTAGTCACCTACGATACGTCCACGACCATAAGTATCAGGAAGACCGGTAAGAATGTGGTTATGGCGAACGAGCTTCATCTCTGGAGTATAAGCATCGAATACGCCATCATTATGAGTTTTGCAATACTTGTGGAAGATTTCGTGGAGCTTCTCAGATGGCTGATAGCCATATGTTGTACAAGCCTGCTCCGCCATCTTGATACCACCGTAAGGCATGAAGGCACGCTTCAAAGGCTTATCGGTCTGCAGACCAACTACCTTCTCCAAATCCTTTGTACCTTCACCGATATAAGCAGCACCGTAAGCTGTCAATCCTGAAACGATTTCTGTTTCCATATCAAGCACACCACCCTTGGCGCGCTCCTCCTTCTGGAGTTCCTTCAACATACCCCAAAGGGTGTTAGTTGCCTGAGTTGGTTCTGCAAGGAACGACTCATCGCCGTCATAACAAGTGTAGTTGTTCTGAATGAAATCACGAAGATTCACTTCACTCTGCCACATGCTGTCTCTTATACACATCTCCGAGCCCACGAGACTACGCTGCATCTCG
>ENA-OZWP01000258-OZWP01000258.1-human-gut-metagenome-genome-assembly--contig:-NODE-258-length-16090-cov-9.240162_pt1 | contig 16090 bp, 14 predicted proteins | sample MGYA00243535_ERZ654081 | MGnify/ENA primary metagenome ERZ654081 (study PRJEB26926, sample SAMN06165119) | human gut metagenome | biome: ENVO:00009003; feature: ENVO:2100002; material: ENVO:00002003...
CTTCATAATAATTCTCTGGAGTCAGGAACTTCTTCATCTTTGCCGGCAACGGATGCTTCTCGCAAATAAGCTTCAGGAAACTGATGCGGTCAAAAGGAAAACAGCGAACGAGTTTTCTCACATCTTCCTCTGCACTTGAATTGGCTTTCCCTTCGGACGCCGAACGTTGTTTCTTCACTCCCACAACATACCATCTCTGCTTGAAATATCTCACGAAAGTCGGTTGTAACACGATATCGCTCTCTGCTCCGAAACCCGAAACATACTTAAACTTCAGCAGATATTGCTTATCTATCGCAGAAAGAATATCATCCAGATATTCCGTGTTGTATGGCGGCGTATCAAGCATCACCTTGTTATGATACTTCAGCATATCACCAAGCGAAGCCAACCGCAGGGAACTCAGCATCCATTCCGTCACATCATCATTAGCGATCGGATCACGCTTCAGATAATACCGATAGCCGTCGCTCTTGTCGCATTCCACAGTAATGCCAAACTGCGACTGGATATTTTCACGATAACGATGAAAAGTACGCTTGTCCAACTCATCCTCATCCTGATTAGCGTTGGCATCACGCCACTCATTAGCAATCTCCTCAAAGGTAAGATGCTTACGATCCAAGAGGCCTATCAGCCAACTATAGAATTTTACACGATTGTCCATAATCTCTAAAAATCTAATGAATATTTACGAGAAATGCCTAAAAGAAAAGGAGAAAAGATAGCCAACAAAATGGTAATGCTAAATGCTGGCGTTTCTGACTTTTGTCATATACCAATGCGCGATACACTTGTGCCCGATGCTTGAAATGAACTGTGAGCAAACTCGTCTCTTTGCATGAAACACATGAATTTTTAATAATGCTAACACAGACCTATTGCCTGATGTCAGTTTCTTGCTGCCTCTATCTTTTCTCCGAAAGTTTTAATCTACTCAATGAAAATTTCAATCCTCGCTCCATTATCGGGGCAAGTCTTGCAAATCCATCAAATCTACTGTCCAGTTCAAACTCTGAATTTTCAGGTCGAGTTCCCGATACTGCTTGGCATAGGTATCAGCCTCCTTACGAAGAGCTTTTATATCTATGGTTCTAACATATTTCAGTTCGTTTCTGCCAAAGCGAGTATCGTTGGCAGCTACGTAGTTCACCACCTCTTTCAATGCCTTGACACGCATCGACAAGACGTCTCTCTTGGCTATCAATCGAGTCAAGGAGTCTCCGTCCTGAACTATCTGAACGTTGGTGATGTTGATGCGATAAATCAAGTCTTCCAACTGGACGAGTGCTTCATCCAGTTCCTTGTACAGTTCCTCCACGTTATCGCAAGGCTCATCACCCTCCTGCACTTTGGCGCTTTCCTTGATACGTTCTTTCAGTTGAGCCACTTTCTTCTGCAAGTCGGCTCTGATGCTCAATGCTTCTGCTAACTTCATAATCTTCTATTTTTTATATATGACGTTAAACTTCTTGTTTTATTATGTCAAGGTCTCATCCTTTTTGTGTTCTACCCAAGCAAGGCACATCCTCAGGCCAATGAGGGTCAGTTTCATTTCCATCATCAGCATAACGAATATCTCGCTGTTCGGATATATTGCGGTCGTATTTCAGTTTCACGCTCACCGTGAAATCATCCATGCGGAGAATATCTGGCAGGCACCAAGGCTCATGAGTATGCAAGGCATGCATCGCATAACAGATACACAAATGGTCGTACGCCTTGTTGTGCAGATAGCCTTCCGCCCACGACGTGCCATCGTCGAGCGTATCAGTCAACTCTCTCAACGTATCCTCTTCGTTGCCGAAAAAGTCGGCAGACGCACCATTCACGATGGTATCCATCTTGCCATGCTTGGTACTGATCAATTCATCCGTCAAGTGAATCATATAGTCGAAATCAGAACCGTAATAGTCATCATTCTCCAGATGCAAGACCGAGTCTTTGTCAGCATACTCGAATCGAAGCGTACTGTCCAAGTCGTAGCAGAAACGGTCGTCCACCTTGTATGGCGAACGGTAGAGCGTAAGCCAAAGGTTACGGCACTGCTCAAAACACTCCAAGGTGAGTTTGTAGAGTTTGTCGTTCAACTTGCCCAATCGTTCCACCTCGGCAGCAGTAGGATGAAGCATCATCTCGTCGAGCGTCACCTCACGAAGCCCGAGCAAATCGTCCAGCAAATCCCGCTCCGTATCACTGAAGTTACGGAAGAACCCATCTGGATTATTATCCTCACGATTCACCACCTTCTTGATACGACGCTCCACCTCTTGCACGATGGCACGCTTATCCTCTATCGTAGACTTTTCTCTTATAAAGTCTACAAATTTGAAGTTAGGCTCCGAACTATAGCTACGGTTGTTCTCAACTTCATCAATCAGTTTTTTCCATTCCTTTTCCATTTACTTCCTCTTTAAAGATTACGTTTCCTTTTTTCCATTGATACACCTCTCGCTCATACTGCAGCCAGACATGTACATAGAAGTCATCCATACGGAGAATGTCTGGCAACGAGTAATATTCATGACTATGTAACGAGTGCATGAGATGGCAGATACAAAATCTGTCGAAAGCCTGATTGTCGAGATAATCCAAATTCCAGTTGGTCCCATCATCAGCCACTAGAGGTTCCCCATACGAATACCGCCCACTATCCCTAAAATTGCAATGAAAATGGAGCATATACTCGAAGTCTGAGCCATAATAGTCATCATTATCCATCTTGAGGACGGAATCCTCATCATTATAACAGAAACCTACGTGTTCTTCTACATCATAGCGGTCGTCGTCAGCTTTCAGATGAGGAGAATGCAGTAAAGACTGCCATAGGTTGCGCCCTTGCGCAAAAGCATCCTTCGACAACTCACGGAGTTTGTCATTCTGATGTCCCAGTCGTGCGATTTCAGCATCTGTAGGATGAAGCATCATCACATTGAGAATCTTTACCCGAGTACTCCAAAGGGAATCAAGCACCTCCCACTCCTGTTCACTGAACTTACGGAAGCGGAAACTCTTGTCCGCATCATAACGGGCAATCATCTTGATGCGACGCTCTACTTCTTGTACAACTCTGCGCTTGTCATCATCCGACGCTTCGCCCACACACTCCATCAAAGCGAAGAAAGCCTCCGTTTCAAACGGATCTTTCTCAATTGTATCGATAAGTTGAATCCAATTTTCCTTCATCTTCCCCTACTATTTCACCATTACTAACTTCTATTATCTTATCATCGCCGAAACTTCCTCCCCGTACCTTGTAAGGAGAGTTTCGCTTCAACGTCTTCTCCAAATACTCCAAGTCCTTGGGACGGAGATGAGTGAGAGCGAAATCCACCTCATTCAGTTGCGACTGATTGCTCAGGGCGAGATGCTGAAGATTGTGACACATGAAGATGTCCAAGCGACGCAACTTGTCGTTCTTGCTCAAATTCAAAGATACCAAGTCCTTGGCACCCTTGATATGCAACTCCTCCAAGAGTGGATTAGCAGAGAAATCCAACTTCTCGTTTCTTATCTCGTGGAAGTCGATGAACTCCAGCAAAGGATTCTTGCTCACGTCGAGTTTCTCCTCGCCATACCCAGAATAGCCCAAGATACGCAAGTTAGGACATTCCGTGAGAATCACATCTAAGGTTTTCACCTCGAACATGCCACATCCATTAAATCCGATAATGGCATCCTCCTCTTCCGAACAGATGGTAATGGTGTAGTACATGCCCTTCTCAGGATAGGAATGACCTGCCTCTACCCAAGCCAACTTTTCGGAAGCAGGTTTCTGTTTACCTGTCACGACCTGTACCTTTCCATCGCCCCAAGCGATTCTTGCCTTGCTGCCTTTCTTCAGCATCAAGTGCAAGCCTACGGTCTCCCCCATTGTCCAGTCCAAAGTCTGGATATTGATTGTAATCTGTGCCATAATTCCTTGTTTTTAATGTTTACGACGGCAAAATTACAGGTTAGGTGTGTCAAATCGTGACGCAAGCGAGAAAATTATCTCAAAAATCTTTGTATCACCTTGTACCAATAGTCCCAGGAATAGCCTACGGAAGGATGATTCACCACAAGAGCCTTAACATGCTTGCCACTAGGCATCATGTAGAAGCCATTAGGCACCCAAGTGCCTTCCACTTCCATGTCATTGCAATCCACCCAGTGAACATCAGAAATTTGCTCTTGGCGCCAGTGACCGCCAGGTAAATTGTTCCAAAGCCTCTTGCCCCATACGATGATGTACTCAGGTTGGTACTTTTCGATGACCTCGAAGAAAGCCTTGCCAGCCTTGTGGTATTGTTCGGCTGCGCCAGCCTCGCGAGGACCACCCATCGCCACTTGCAGATAGTTGAAGAATACCACCGAGTTCCAAATCTTCAGCCTCATCGCCTGATTTGTTTCCTCACCCACTAACGAACGTTCAAACTTCAGGAAAGTCCGCATCCAGTTTTGCCGTTCCTTGTTCTCATTGAGATAATCATCAAGCACCTGCTGCGTAAAGTTCATACACTCCCGATGCAGACGACAATCACCACAATCCGCACAACTCTCATCACAATAATGACTCTCGCCCAATATCATGATTCGCTTGCCAAATATCCCCCCGTTGGCATAATCCTTGCCAACGAAAGGCTGAAAGAAAATGTTGCTATTCATATTTTAAAATAATGAAACAATCCAATTTCCCAAGCGAATGGCCCATGAAATCACCACATAAATCAACCAGCAAAGCACGACGATGAACACAGCCGTCCAGAAGGCCTTCTTATTCACCTTATTGATAATCTCCTTATCATCCTCGATATAGCCTGTAATCAGCTTCAAGTTTTCTACATACGAACGCTTGAATACATCCAGCACATCACCTATATAGAAAGGTATGGCACCAATCAGCACATCCATCAAGATATTATAGATGACAGCCAAAGTCAGCGGAATAGACTTAACCACACAAAGACTGTAATAGATAAATGGGAATGCAAACACGCTCGTCAAAGCATCACCGATACCGGCAGGAAGGATGAAACCAAGGATAGGATCCAAGAACCACTTGTCCATATACTTCGCCGTACCTACCATCAGACGATAAGATGGCATGTTCATCATCTTCTCACGCTTTGCTGCTTTTTTATCAGCCCTCGCCTGTTCTTTGGCAAGAGCCGCCTCTCGCTTTTGATCTTCTTTTGCGAAATCCATGCCCAAATCAGCCTGGGCCTGCTGTCTTCTTGAACTTTCCATACACCTTATAATTCTATTTGTTTCTTACCATTTATAAATTCTGTGAACTCCTGTTCCGAAAGAGAGAAACCGCTCAAATCACTCATCAATTCCATAGCCTGCTTGCGCTCCTCCTCACTGCCAGCCAGATTGATACGCTTGAACACCTCACGAAGATAAGCACTCTTGTTGTCTATCTTAGCCATTTCACGCTTAAACTCATCAGCATGTTTCTTCAACTCCTTATCGTATGCAGCCGAAGCCAAGCTACCGTTGAGCTGCTGCGCTTTGAGCTTAGCGAAACTATCAAACAGAGCGATACCTTTCTGTAAGGATTGTTCCATCGCACCAGTTAACTGCGCCAAGTCTTCCTCGCTATACTCAGCAGGTTTGTTCTGTTGTGCGGTCTTACCCTCTATCTTCTTATGGTCTTTCGTGTATGCTTCCACTCCGTCAAGCAGATTCTTAGCCATATCCTTGTCGGCATGAAGATTGTCTGCCAACATTCCTGTAAACAGAGAAAGATTCTGCTCCACATCAGCAGGAAGCTTGGCTGCCTCCCTATAATCAGGAATATCGACCGTATGCACCAACTTCTCATCTATCTTGCTCTCCATGATTTCACGTCCGAGTTTCAGCATGGCAACCATATCACGAAGATGTTTCAGCATCTTCAGCTTCAAGTCGTCAGAGCAAACTATCTTGCTTCTGATCTCCTTAGAAACCTTATCCAGTTCACTGGAGAGTTTGTCATACTCATTTTTGATGCGGGTTTGTTCCTCACGATGCGATTCCAATTCCTCCTTATCCAACTTCAAATCTACCTGATAGCTCTCGTATTCTCTCACAAGTGGGAAGCATACTGCATTCCATTCGGCGAAGTCGCGATAGTAGTTCTTGTTGGCCATACCAAAGGTGATCCAGTTGACGAGGAAGAAAGGTTTGGAAGGCTTCTTAGCCTTCGCTTCCATATAGCTTCCCTGCTTAGACTCCAAGGTAGCGGTGATATCATTAATCAGCGAGGTATAGACATCGATGTTCTGAAGATGATCGTTCATCTCTATGTCCAGCGCTTTCATCTGTTGGAGCAGACTTCTTCGTTGCTCCTCCAATGGACGAATAGTCTCATCCGCATACAAAGCATCAAGCGTCGCCTTCAAGTCTGAAGCCAACAGTTTTTCTCCATAACGCAAGAACACATTCGCCTTCGGGATTACCACATCATTGAGCGTTTTGCAGATTACCAACAATCGTCCCATATCAGCCTTGATGCGAGTGGCATCATGCTTAACGCTCATCTGGAAAACTGATAAATCAGACTTCAAACGATTAGTGCGTTCACTTGCTCCCATATAGTGTTCGAGCATCGTCAATCCTGCCATCGCCAAGCCCAATGACTTGTTGCCATTCGACAAAGACTTATAAGCCTGCAAAGAACCCTGCAAGGAAGTACGGAAACTAACAGAAATCTCACCAATCAAAGCTGCACATTTCTCCGTGAGCTTGTTATATTCCAGCTCCACATACTTAAGCATCTCGTCCACATCCAGCCACTCTATTCGCTTGAAGTCGAACAAGTCTGGAGAAACCATCTTGATGGAGTCGCCATAGATATCAATAAGTTTTAGGGCATAGTCACGATAAACCGTCCCGACATCACTACGCAAGGAGGTAAAATCTTCGATGTTTCCACGAACGCTATCCTCAGCATAGTGATAAGCCTCCACCATCTTGGTATATTTGTCAAACATGATAGACGCCTTACTTCTTACATCTTTCACGCCATTCGTACCCATGACAATATCAGCCATCTTCGACGTTCCCTTAGCAAGAACCAGGTTAAGGTTCAATTCCACTTGCTCTTTCAACTGCTCCAAAGCAGATGAAGACAACGCCAGTTCCGTCTCGGCTATCTTCAAAGCCTCCTCCTTGTTGCCCTGTTCCAGGCTGTCATTCAACTTGTATTCAGCCACAAGGGTTGTACGTGAATTATTGGAAACAAAAGCAATGGCGATATTGCCATTATCATGGAAATATCTGTAGGCATCAAATACCAGCTTACTCACCTCCGAGGAATCGGAAGCTATACCATACTTTTTCAGCTCAAAAGCCAAATCTGCACGAAGATACGTCTTGTTCTCCTTGCAGAGTTCATCAGCAATCGTCTTGATTGCCTGATATACTTTTTGATTATCAGCCATACTGTTCATCGTATTTATATTTATTTATTCTTTATCACTTCCTACAAATGCCGATGCCTTCATAAAAGAGAAGGTTGCATCAACGAGCCAACCGATGCACGAACCTACTGTAGCTATCCACCAGGCAACAAGATAACCTGTAGTACAATTGGTAGCCTTGAAAAGGACATCGCCGTCAAAGAGATGCCTCACCAGATTAGGCAGGAAGAACAATCCATGCGCCAAACCAGCTTGCCATCCATACAATTCCGTACCATTGATGTTGACAAACAGTATCGCTGCCACCAATACAACTATCGGTCGCCAGGGCAAAAAGATGTAGACCATAGCTAGATACCCCAAAATTCTATCCATATCTTCTTTTATATTTTATATGTCTAAACACTAACCAACCATAAAAGCCACACATTACAGCTATGACATAGAACAAGAGAGAAACTAAATTCGACCATTTACCTTCCACACCCACAACATAGAATTTATCTTCTATATGTTTGGGTACCACATCTAGTGCTCCTATAGACAAACCCAAGAAACACAAGGCTAAAACTACAGCCAACACCAATCTTATCTTTGCATTCATAACCCTTAGAACAATTGAAATCGTTTATACTCATTTCTCCAATCTTCAAACTCTTTATCAGTAGGCTTACCAAAAGCTGGATACATCTTATCATATTCAATCTCCGTATGAGTAAGTTTCTCTTTACGATAATCCTTCAAGGAATCCTTCTGCACCTGAAATCTACTCGATTCCACAAAGATCAGGCTCTTGTGAATCCTCGTCTTGGCACGTTCCTCCATCCATTCTCTGCCTTTAGCGAGAGAAGACATATACCAATATCTCGTCTCTGCCCAAGCATTCCTTGTAGGTTGCGCAGTACCATGAATGAAGTCACGATAAACGGGAAGCGAGAGACCAGTTAGCCAACAAACCAGGACCGAATCCCCCTTAGCCATTAGCGTCATGTCCGACAACATCTGTTGCATGGTCATTTTCTCCGACTTCCGCCAAAGCATCCTCCTATCCATATATTCATTCTTCTCAGCCTCCTTCTCCTTCTGCCAATAGCCATGAGGGTTCAAGAAGAACCAATAGCCAAATAATATTACCAGCCCGGCACTCAATACCGCAGCCAACCTACATACTCTTTTCCTGATGTTCTTTTCCATTGTTACATTACCTTATATAGTTATACATTTGATTTCGGCTGCGAAGTAACTATACAGGTGTGTCAAATAGTGACAGAACATCAAGAAAAAAGTATTAAACACATAGATTACTGCTATTCATTCTATTTTTCCAATATCTTTCGTCCTTTTTCTGTTAGCATATACTTCTGCTTTGGGTGCTTTGGATTATCAGGATATTTCATGGAAACCAATCCTTCAACATTAAAAAAGACATGATTTCTCTAACAGAAAACTCTCTATCTTTCAATATTCCGACAAGTTCCTATACTTGTTGGGTGCATGTTGGGTACATGTTGGGTATGACTTTTCCAGATATTCTTTTCCATTGTCACATTACCTTAATATAGTTATACTTTTGAATTCGGCTACAAAATAACTATATAATTTTCCAAATAGTGGCAGAAATATCAAGAAAAATGAAATAACGCTCTAATTTTCAACGAATAAAGACATCAGTCGCCTATGACGAACAACTATAGCAATGACGCATCTACCACGATATTTCCCTGCTCAAAAAAGATATTGTTCAGTTTCAACTTTTCAAATACTTTCTTCATTTGGTCAATATCCCCAAGACGCAGTTTCATAATATTGCCAGGCATCTGTTCCACCCAACCTGCTTTCTGCGGCACAAGTTTCTTGGCATAAGAGATGGCAGGCGAAACAAGCATGTCAATACCCATCTTACCGCCATACGACAAGAACAAGTCTGTACCCTCAATCTTCTTCACTATAAGGTTTATGCTAACCGACTTGGTAAAGCCCAACACCTTGATAGGTATAGAGACAGAAACTGTCGCTCCATCAACATACCCAAGATTCACTGTTTTATGAAAATGACTGGCTACATAATCCTGCAGCTCAGCATAAGTAATCGCCAACTTCATAATATTATCGTTTATCTGACAGTAGCGGAGGTTTCCTGCCTCCACCACACCGAGTGTTTCACAATTCAAGACTTTTTCTTCAAGAATAAGTCTATCAACTTACCAATAATGCTCTCAGACTTCGGACAAGGATCTTCAAAGATTTTGCCATGCCGTCTAAGTTCATCTAAGATTTTGTTGTCATTATTATTCATACTTGCCTACATCTTATTTAAATTGTTAGTTAATAATATTCTGAATATATCAATAAACTATATGTGGGTATGACTTAGAAGCCATACCCACTTTATCTAAGAACATTAGATTGCATTCTTTAAAGAGGTCACCTCTTCTAACTGCACTTCCAGTATTGTCTTCTTCTCAAGCAAACCATCTAAGGCTGCCTTGGCTTCCTCCAATTTAATCTCCTTGTTTGCCTTATCGTTTCGGATTTCTTCCACCTTTTCCTGGAGAGGATTTAGCATCTCTTCAATAAGTTTTTGTCTTATATTATTGATGATTTTATCCTTATTAGCAAAAGCACCTTGCAATAAATCTCCCCAGTCAAAGTTGTTTCGCTGGTTATTAATAAAATTCAACAAGTCTATCTTAGTTGAGTTATGTGTAAATACTCTTCCAACCGCACCAACAAGACCCAAACTTATACCATCCAAGAAGCCACCAAGAAGACCACCGATAATATCCAACCAGCCTGCATCTGTCACCTCCTCACCTTCTTTACTGAACAAAGAAACATTTTCCATATCAAGTTTAATCGTTCCTTGTAAATCTTTGATTAAATCTCGGGTATCAATGTCTGGGAGATACTTTAATAAGATATCTTCTGCATCAGTAAAGAAGTCTTGAATTGATGACATAAACTTGCGACGACCTTCATCTTGCAGATTCTTCATCTTTCTCTTCACGTCACGATTAACCAAATTCGAAGTTATTTTATCGAATTTAGGTTGTAACGCTTCTGGTTTAGTGAAACGTCCAAAATCTGTCTCTACAACATTTTCCATTTTGTTGCATGCAGAATCCACTAAGTCCTCAAGAATATCTTCACCATTATTCACCAGAGCTCTTACGTCATCATTCAAAGAATCTTCAAGAAAACCCAGTTTTTTCTCTAAACGTCTACATGCCTTTGACAGATTGTTCTCTCTTTCCTCCAGATCATCATCAGGACTTTGCAGCATTGTTATTTCTGCCTTTTTCTGATTGAGAGCATTCTCATTATCCATCTTAAGCTTTCCTCCTGCTGCATATATAGCATTCAATGGCTTGGCAAACAGTATTTGACTCTTTTCTTTATCTATCAAATTACGAATCGCGTTGACCAAATTATCTATATGGCTCCACTTACGCATTTCCGGCTGTGAACCTATACCGAAATTCGAGCAATGACGATTCCATGCAAAACTCAAAGCTTCTTCAGAGTTCACTTTTGACATTGGCAACTCTGACAACAAAGCCATTTCTGCCGACAAAGGAATAGGTTCTGCCTCACTCAGAATATCAGACAACGTATTGTCATTTGACTCACGACATGCCTTAGCAATCTCAGACTTTACATAATCCTTGATTTGCTCTTCATCCTCAGGATTTACATCGCTACAATACGGTATATCATACTTGTTTATACCAATGAGCACCTTACCAATGCCACATTGACTAACATTCTTGAAGATAATATCCCTGTCGGTTGCATCAAACGGACGACCGGCATAAAGCATCATCAATACGACATCTGCCTTTTTAAGGAATTCTTTAGTACGCTCTTCACGAGAGACAATAGGGTCATTGAATCCCGGAGTGTCCACAATTTCAACTCCCTTGAGATATTCTTTAGGATAGTAAATCTTTACTGATTTAGTGATAGAAACATATTTACCGTCTGCTCCTACATATTCAATTATATTTTCGAAGGAATCCTCTTTTGTCTTACCCAAATAATCTCTAAGATTAGAGCCAAGTCTTGAAGCTTTAGATACAAGTTCTTTTGCTGCCTTTATTTTGGATTCAGCCATAGTATCCCCAGCTACATCATCCAACGAACGAGCAGCTTGAGCCTTCTGCTCTTCCCATTCATCATTGGTATAGAACTCAGCAACCACCTTCTTCTGTTCTCCGTATGTTATCACAGACAGAGCTGCAGTCATAGGAGTTGTAGCAGCTGGTAATACCGTATCCTCAAAAACAAATGAATTGAGGAACGTAGATTTACCACACTTCATCTGACCGATAACACCGATTGTCAAGATGTCTTTCTCCAATTTATCGATGAGTTCTTTACAACGATTCTCATCAATCCAACCAAAGTCCTTAGCTTTCAATGCCAAGGACTTTAATTTATTCTTCTTATTTTGAAATTCTTCAAAAAGATTCTGTTCCATATTTACTTAAACTTTTTAGTTTCATTAGTATAAGATTCAAGACATTTTTGCACTTGAACAAACTGCTTCTTGCATTCAATTAAACAAGCATTCGCTTTATCCATTTCGCTTTGCATTTCCTGCAAAGCCTGAAAAGCCGAGATCAAATCGTCCGTTTGTTCACCTGCAATTTCCGACAAAATACCAATAAGGCGTTCACCTTCGTCTTTAGACATTTCAAATCTATCTTTAGAGAAAAGATGCTCTGTCCATTGCGGAATATCCTCAGCTTCGGCACAATTATCGCATATAGCAGAGAGACATCTATTCACTTTTTCAATCTGCTTGTTGTAAGCTTTTGTATGCTCGTCATATTTGCGAGAAGCATCTTGAACTGTACTTTCGTATTTTTTTGACAAACTTTCCAAATCGTTTTGAACATCCTCTACAAAAGTGTCACTTTCTGATGTAGAACCAACAGACTTGATTGGTGCCATTATATCCTCCAAAGGAGCCTTTGCCGAGAAGCGGATATATTGTTCCACTTTTAAGCCAGCATCCTTCAATGTCTTGCTTATCAGAGCTTCCACCTTATCAACCTCCGACTTTGGCTTAGTATCCACCTTATTAATTACTACATACAAAGGCTTGTTCAGCTTTTCCTTGATTAGTGATATAGAGCTGCGATTCACAGTTCCTGCATTAACATCGAAAACCCAGAACAAAGCATCACATTCATTTATAACCTCAATAGTACGCTCCTTATCCTCACTATCGTTAGAATTAAAGCCAGGAGTATCCAATATACTCAAGCCATCAAGGTTAGGATTCTTATAAGTCATCACAAAGTACTTTATCAGCGAAGATACTCCCTTTACTTGATCAAGAACCTCCTTTGACACTTTCTTAAATGTGGATTCAGACAAATTCTTCTCAACATTATCAGGGGTAACAAAGTGATAAGATGTAGATACACCACCTGCGATATATGTAGGAATAGCAGTTGTTGCTTTTGTGCTAACAGGCAACAGCGGAATTGTCCTGTCATCTTGCGAAAGGATTCTATTCACGATAGAAGTTTTACCTGCAGAGAACTCACCAACAAAAGCAATAGTAGTCTTACCATCAAGCCAATGTTTTTTCTTCATAGCAGCCCAATGGAAGAAACTTGACATTAAAACCTCTTTCTGTTTATTGTAATTGGTAGTTCCAACTTTTATGCCTTTCTCCGCCCATGCCATCTCATAGCAATCAAGAACCTGACCACGTATAACTGATTCCAAGAAGTTTATATTCTTATACAGCTGTACAGAACTATCAGCTTTTGTCTGCTGAGCAGAAAGAATCTCTTGAATAAATTCCAAAGACCCCATCTTTAATTTAAGTTCTTCGGTTTTCTCATCCAATTCTCTCTTTACCAGTCCAAGCTCCTCGCTCATCTGCTTTGAAGCCTTGCATTCCTTGTCATAGTTTTCCTGCAATTCAGACAATTCAGAATCCTTCTTCTTCAACTTTTTCTTGTAGTTGTCAATATCATCCTCATTGTCTTCAATCTCATCCTCAAGGTCTGTAATACGTTTCTTTAGTTTTACGACCTCATCAAGTTGAGCTTTGACAGTTTCATCGCAATTACCACTTATTGCATTCTTAAGCTGTTCATCAAGTTTCTTGCATTCTGCTTTTGCTTCGCTCAAAAGTTCCTTGTACTTTGACTCTATATCCTTAGCCTTTTGAACATTTTCGAGACCAGCTTCCGCATCCTTCAACTTAGAGCAAACAGCCGAATATTTATCCTTCAGCTGTTTGTTCTCCTCTTCAAGATTTTTGGTATCATCCTCCACAATGGCAGCAGTTCCTTTTTGTCGTCCCAAAAAGAAACCAATAACGAGAGCTATAATGATGCCCACCAATAAGACTATCCACTCTGTCATAATCAACCTAATTTTTCTTTCAAGTTTTTGATTTCAATCTCATAAGAATCACAAGCTTGCTTATGCTCCTTAAGAGAACGCGACAACTCTTCATTTTCTCTCTTTAACTTCTTAAGTTCCATGCGAGCCTTCATCAAGTCGTCTTCCATATCGTCCTTGTCGTCCTCATTATCCTGTGAGGCCTGACGTATCTTTTTCAGCTCAGAGAGCAAGTCTTCAACCTGTCGTGAAAGTTTCTTTTTGTCTTCACGTAGGTTATTGTTTTCTTTGTAAATACCCTCAAGCTCACGAATCTTAGCTTGCAACTGTGGATTACCTATAAGTTTGTCTTTTGCAATAGCGCCAGTAACACCACCGACGACCAATGCGCCTAAAATTTCTATCATATCCATATTATTAAATTGTTGATAATTTTTCTTTATATTGCTTCAGAGTTTCTTTTCTGCGAGCAAACTCAGCCTTATGCTCCGAACATTGCTCTTTAAGTTCATTCAACATTGCAGTCTTCTGTGCTATCATTTCGGATGCATCATTCTGCAAACCGCCTCTAACCATGTTTACAACACTCTGGCTCAAGTTTTCCATTTGAGATTTAAATTCAGGCGCCAAAGTACCGTCAACATAATTTCTGACAGCTCTTACACGTTGTGGCTTAGAAAGCAATCTCTCCGTAGCAAAGCCAACCATAGAAGAAAGAATGCCTTTCTCATCTGCCTTCTCTATCTTATTATACTTATCAACAGCTTTACCTGCAAACTCTTCTGCCTTGGCAATACGTTTCATCATCTTGCGTGTATATATGATACTACCAACATCGGTTGCAGTATCTATAATATCTACAGCCTTAGATGCGGCAACTGTTGTTGCTACAGTACCTGCTGCGCCAGCAGTTCCCGCTGTACCCGCAGCAGCACCTGCTGTTCCTGCTGCACCCGCAGCTGCTCCTGCTGCTCCTGCTGTAGCAACAGCTGCCGCAACGGTAGCAACTGCAGCAACAGCAATGACACCTGTTTTAATCATGCCGTCATACTCATGTCCCATTGAATTCAAATCAAGATTATAATTCAGCCCTGAAATTTGGATTTCAGACAGATCTATAGACATCAATGACTCAACGGGGATTTCGCTATCAGATCCTTGTGCGCTTTGTACCTTTGACTTCAAAATACCCATAATGTTATTCTTATATTCCGACAACAGCAATGAAGCGGTATTATTTATAACAGAAAGAGCATCATTGTCCATATTTGCACTACCACCTGCAACAAGAGCACCTAACTTTTCATACATAGAATCTTCAAACCTGCGTGATATCTTAGATCCATCCTCACTAATATCACTCGCCATAGAGTCTATCAATCTATTGATATTTCTCTTGATTTTATCCAAATCAAGTTGCTGACGTCTAATCTCCATGTCAAGATTCTCGTCCGAAGAAGATGCCGTCAACATCTCATCTACGCGATTTACAAGTATTTGAGCTAAATCCCTGATACGCTGACCGTCAACTTTTGCTAAAATCTCATTCTTAGACTTTTGTATTGTTTCTAAAAGAGCATACAGTTCCGACATATTGTCTTTGGCAGCACTGACAACAACCACTTGTTGTACAGGCAACTTACAGTTATTAGCAATATACTGCTTTGCAGTCTCTATCTCAGATACAGACTTTGTATCAGACTTTGTCAATACAATATAAACAGGACGCTTTGACAGCTTTATCATATCAATGAAGTCTGTCAACGAACGAGTTACCTGCTGATTAATATCAACGACCAACAAGATGGCATCGGCAGACGGCAAAAAGTCAACTAACACCTGACGATGTTTTACAACAGGAGAAGACAATCCCGGAGTATCAACCAAAATGGTTGATGATGGAACTTTCGTTGATGTATCGAATACTGTCACAATTTGTGCATCTGAGAGCTGGTCATTTTTAAGTTCTCCCAAATCATCAAAATGAGCGACTTGTCCATCTGACAGGACAACATTTGCCTCACACTTATTACATCCAAAATGGATTTCATAAATTGTTGCAGTTGTCGGTTTGGTTGCTGTTTCAAGTTTTTTGCTATCTGTAAGAGCGTTCAATAACGTTGTTTTACCAGAACTGAACTCACCTACCAATGGAATCAACAAATTTGCATTTTGTTGAGAAGCTCGTTTCTGAATAGCATTTAAACCATTCAAGATATTTTGCTGGCCAAGCTCCTGAGCCACTTCTTTTAAAAATTCAATATGTTCCATTTTTATATTACCTAAAATCCGCAACTATCATCCAATACACGATTAAGGGTAGATTTATGAGT
>ENA-OZWP01000280-OZWP01000280.1-human-gut-metagenome-genome-assembly--contig:-NODE-280-length-15129-cov-7.106674_pt1 | contig 15129 bp, 7 predicted proteins | sample MGYA00243535_ERZ654081 | MGnify/ENA primary metagenome ERZ654081 (study PRJEB26926, sample SAMN06165119) | human gut metagenome | biome: ENVO:00009003; feature: ENVO:2100002; material: ENVO:00002003...
TACACCTGCTTGCTTTTATTGTGCTATGCTATCCACACGCTTTTGCAAGTGACCCAGAATTAGTATGAAAAAGATATTTTTAATTGCCATGATGGCTTGTGCAGTCTTCGGGACAATGACTTCTTGTAGCGATGATTATGAAGATGCAAGCAAGCCTCATGTGTATGGTGAGACAGAGAACCCACCAGTAAAGGGGTCTGATGCCAATATGGTTTCTGCTTCCATGAAAATGAAACAGGCTGAGGCTGGAACAGAAGTGAAAATAGTAGACTTATCTGTTTATTCAGATAAAGTTCAAGAGCAATTAGGCATGTCTCTTGACGAGGCAATAGCTGGACTAGGTAATGGCACTGTAAGATTCTTGCCTGTAAATCCTGCTCGTAGAGTTTGGGAAAAAACAGCAGCAAATGCAGGTGATAATAAGTGGTATTTGACCTCTGCTGGTACTGTAGCTTCTTCTGAAGATGCAGCTGCGACGATGGAATTCTTGCCATCAAGCAAAGAGGTGAAGATTACTTTGACTCAAAACGCAACAACTGGTATTATTCCGGTGACATTTGGTTTTGTAAAGACAGATAATTCTGCCTATCCGGTAAACTTCCGTTGCCAGGCTCTGGTGACTGTAACAGATGCTAGTGTTTGTGACGTGGAACTGACTGTACCAAAGGGTGGTTATGCTTCAACATTCTTTAAGTTTAGTGAGATTGCAAAGAATATAGACTTTGCTTTCGGTATTAAAGATTTGAAAGAACTGGCGAAGGGACTCGACACAGAAAGCCCTGTATATAATGTATATATGATGGATGCTAAGGGTAATCTCAATGGCGGTCCTGGTAAGTATACTGCTAATGGCGCAGGTTACTGGTTGACAGAAACATTTGATATCGTAAATTGGGGTAAGGAAGGCTTTGCTATGTTTATTGAGCCGAATAACTACGACTACGATGATAATGGTAATGCTACGTTAATGGAAGATGGAGGTGGATTCAATATTGGTCGTCTCTCTAATGAAACTCCAGCTTCTGGAACAGTGCTTACTCCTTCTCTTGTTATCAAACCTGTGAAGGATACTGGTAAAACTTTGACTATCAACTTCACGTTGACATTCGAATAATCTAAGAATAAACATAATTTTAGGATGTGCCGTATTTCTTTAAATAGGCGGCACATCCTTCTTAACCTAAAAAGAAAGAATATGAAACTTAATCTGAAAAAGCATTTGCAGCTATTGACTACCGTCTTGATGCTTGCTGGTACAATGCCTTTTGTAGCAAGTTGTGCAGACGATGATATGTCTAAGACTGTGGCTGACTATGATCCAAGATATAAAGGACAAGTGGCGTTTGGTAATTCCGACTACAACTTGGAAGCTGACGCTCAAGAGATAGATATTCCTTTCAGTTGTGACCAAAGTTGGACTGCATCTTTGAAGTCTGGTGATGAGGCTCCATCTTGGGCTTCTGTTTCTCCAGAAAGTGGTGAGGCTGGGGATAAATTGTCTGTAAAAGTAAAGCTTAATGCTAACGAGGACTTGAAAAACTCTCGTCAAGTTACGCTTACCATTACTACAGAAAAGGGGAATACAAAAACCATTACTATCGCACAAAACTATAAGGTAGTAGTGCTTAATACTGCAGAAATTAAGGATTTCGATAAGTATCTTTGTCCAGAGTCAACTAATCCTCATTTTGAAAAGGGAGCAGACTTTATGCTTCGTCAAGACTCTTATTATTCTTGGCATCGTATGAAGCAGAGCGAGCATTTCTTCGTCTTCTGGAGTCCAGAATTTGGTGACGACCCTAATGCTGAGTCTGTAGATGCAAAGATGCGTGTAGATATAGATGACCTCTTGGCTAAAGCTGAGCACTTCTATGATACCAATGTCAAAACTTTGGGTATGGCGAAGGTTGGTCAGGGTAAGTCTATGCTTGACAACTATAAGATGCAGATTTATTTGATTTATCAGGACGAATGGCTTGCTACAGGTTCTGGTTATGATGACAAGATTGGTGCACTTTGGGTAAATCCTAGCACTTGCCAGCCTGTCGGTTCTACAATTGGTCATGAAATTGGGCACTCTTTCCAGTATCAGGTTTATGCAGACAAGGTAAATATGGAAGGTGCTGCCAAGGATTTACATCATGGATTCCGTTATGGTTTTGGTCCTGACGGTGCCGGTGGTTGTGCTTTCTGGGAACAGTGTGCTCAATGGCAGGCTCAGCTCGATTATCCAGAAGAGATGTTTGGCTATCATCTTGATGTCTGGAAGAAGAACTATCATCGCCACTTCAATCATGAGTGGATGCGTTATGCAAGCTACTGGTTGCAGCATGTATGGGTAGAAAAACATGGCATTGATGCTTTCGGTCGCATTTGGCGTGAGTCTCAGTATCCTGAGGATCCATTGCAGGCTTATGAGCGCTTGTTCTGCAACAATAACCAGAACACTCTCTATTCTGATATGTATTACTATGCTTCTCACATGGTTTACTATGATTTGAAGTTTGCTAATAATGATAAGAAACCTGTCGTGGTGTCTGATGCAGTAAAGGGTGATTATTCTACAAGTCTCTATAAGGTAGCTGACCAAAAGTATCAGGTAGGTTATGCTAGCTGTCCAGGTACAACTGGTTTCAACGTTATCAAGTTGAAGAATGCTCCTGGTAAGACAGTTTCTGTAAAGGTAGATGCATTGGAGCCTGGTTCTGCACTTCCAAAGGGTGACAAGGGTGAAATGTTGGATGGTGATGGTAAGGTAGTTGGTACAACTAAGACTTACAATGCCCAGGACAATAAAACTTCTGATTATCGCTATGGTTATGTAGCTATAGTAGGTGGCAAGCCTGTTTATTCTGATATGCACAAGGGTGCTAATGGTACAGCTTCTTATCAGGTCCCTGCTGGTACTACAGAGCTTTACTTCGTAATTCAGGCTGCTCCAACAACATACAATCGCCATGAGTGGAATGACAAGGAGGCTGATGATGAGCAGTGGCCTTATACAATCACAGTGGATGGTACAGACGTGGATAGCTACAATGAGGTAATTGATGTGGTGATTGATCCAAATGCAAAACCACAGAATACTGATCTTATTGTGAGTGTTCATGGTGATGAGAGTTCTAGTTATGCGTATGCAACCTATAATCTTGCATATCTCAGTAGTGCTTCTATCTGTTACGCATTCTGCTTGACTCCAGATGAAATCGCTGATAAACTGGTGAAGAGTTCTGAATGCAAGGATGGGGTTCCTGAAGGAAAGATTGCTATGCGCTTGAAGCAGGCTGATGGCTCTTATACTTATGAAGACAACTGTGGTGGAACCTATGCTGGTTTCTGGTGTGATGCTAAGGGTAATCAGCAGAATTGGGGTGAAAATGCTAGAACTTACACCAAGTTTAATAGCATTCATGAGTTGGAAATTGGTTTTATGCCTGGAGCTATCAAGGCTGGCGAAACTTATCCTGAGGTTCTAGAGTTGGTATACAACTGTGGCGGAAAGGAAATCATCGCTACCATCAAGTTCAACTTCATCGTAGATGGAGCTGCTGCAGCAAGAATGCATAGAAGATAAAATAAAAAATGTGCGGGTTTAGTTTACACTCTCTCAAGATGAAATTCGCATAGTTAATATAGTTAGTTCCGTTGCTGACGTAAAACTTTTGTTTTGTGGAATGCAACGGAACTTTTTTGTTTCTTCGCTTATATTGATAACGCTCTCGTTTCTCCTGTTTAATACGTACATATCCGAAGCGTAAGGTGTGTTGTCTTAATACTCTATAACTCATAACTTAAACAGTCATACTTCCACGTTTATTTGGTTCGAACATCTTGATTTGTGTGGTTGCTGCCATATGCCGGCAACATTGCTGCCATATGCCGGCAACATTGCTGCCATATGCCGACAACCTTGCTGCCAACTGCCAGCAGTTTTGCTGGCAATTGCCGACAACCTTGCTGGCATATGGCAGCAATCGTATAAATCTAATTCTATAAGGCGATAGATTGGGCTTCTTTCATCATATCAGCTATGTGTTTTAGCCTTTTAAGAATACTAAAGAAAGCATCCTTTCATCAAAATAATAAAGAAATACGATATTTATATCATTTTAGACGATATTGTAAGCGTTTTTGCAAGATTATCAGTACTTTTGTGGCGAAATATAAATAACGAAAAAATAAATAACGCAAAAATCATAACCGAAATGAAACGAATATTCTTATCGCTGATACTTACAGCAGCTACCTTGCCTTGGGCTACTGCAGCCCTGGCGCAGCAGGACCCATCTGAGGCTCCTGCCACCAGACCCGTAAATCCTGTATCTGCACCACAGAAACTCATCTTCGTACCGGACTCTCTGAAACCCTATGATTTCAACAAGGATGATGAGAGATGGTGCTGGCGACATAGTGCACAGACCCAGAATATCGTGTATTTCTGGGAAAAGCCATTCGGAGACAATCCGCAGAATCCTCCTTCGCTTGAAGGTAAGCCGATGAAATTCGACCTGGGCAATCTACAAACTCAGGTAGAACGGTTCTACCGTTTCTTCCGCGATACCCTGAAGTTCTCTCTGCCGGGCAGCATTTGCGACAAGTACAAGATGATGGTGATGGTGAACTATTCGCTGGAAGGAACCGCTTACGGCGGAACTTACGATGACTTTATCGGAGCGCTCTGGGTAACACCTAACCGTATTCAAGATCAAAAACTCAACTGTTTGGCTCATGAGTTGGGACACAGTTTCCAGCTTCAGATTATGGCAGACAAAACGGGCGAAGCCTGGGGAGGAAGCGGTTTCTTCGAGATGACATCCCAATGGATGCTCTGGAGAGTGAATCCGGAGTGGATAACAGATGAGAAGTATCATTTCGATGCCTTCAGACAGCTTACCCACAAAGGGTATCTGCATCTGGACAACATCTATCATTCGCCATACGTGATAGAATGGTGGGCTGAGAAGCATGGATTGGAAAGCATCGCCCAGCTCTATCGTGAGGGAAAAGTAGGAGAGGACCCGGTTGTTACCTACAAGCGGAAGTATAAGATGACTCAGAAGCAGTTTAATGATGAGATATTCGACTGCTACCGCCATCTCGTGAACTTCGATTTCGATTATGCCCGTAAGGAGACCCGACCTTACGCCTGCACCTTCGATACCAAGATGCTGAAGCAGAAGAATGGTTATCTCCGTCCGGATACAGCTTCGGTTCCAGAGAACTATGGTTTCAATGCCATCAAACTGGAAATCCCGAAGGCAGGCAAGAAGGTTACTGTAGATTTCAGAGCACTCGATGCTGAGGGTAAGGCGTTCAAGGCTTCCAAGGACAAGATGGCACGCACCATCGGTTATCGTTATGGATTGGTGGGAGTAACCGCCGATACTGATGAATGCATCTATGGTCAGATGGGTGATGCGATGAATGGAAAGGTTTCGTTTCAGGCTCCAAAGTCCCAGCTTCTCAAGGCGCTCTATCTCGTGGTGATGGGAGCTCCTTCGAATCATTCGCTCGATCCATCTTCCCGCCGATTCCCTTATGAGATAAGAGTGAGGTAAGAGTGAAGTACGATTCGGATAAGAATCAAGTACGAATCGAATAAAATCATCTACATAAAATAAAAAATATCATAGCTTATGAAGAATAAGACTTTATTATCGGCATCTCTTGCCCTGGTGATGGCGATGCCGGCAGCTACAACTTCAGCACAGGGCACATTAGAAGATTACAACAGAGCCTATGCGCTGCGTCATCAGTTTTCAGCCGATTCCGTGTTCCATTGGGCACGCTCATCGGCTTGGTGCGATTCCACCCACGTACTGCATTATCAGATTTCTACTCCTCAGGGCAGGAAGTTTGTTTCCTATGATGCCGACAAGGATGAGATGAAGACTTATGATTCGCAGGAAGCGATGGAGAAGGCGCTGGGCATCAAGCCTCGCCGCCCTTATAAGCCTCAGTTTGGCAGACGCCATGAGCGCCATTGGATGGAGGTAGACGAGGAGAAGGAGGCTTATCCGGTACTTTCGCCCGACGGCAAGATGGAAGCCTACATCGAAGGTTACAACGTGGTGGTTCATGAGGCAGGAAAACCTTATACCGAAGCCAAGCGAATCCTCACCCAGGATGGTACCATCGGATGCTATTACAGCAACCGCATCCAATGGAGCCCAGACGGCAAGCACATCTTCGTATGCAAGCGTGTTCCGGTAGAGAAGCGCTATGCCTACTACGTGGAATCTTCGCCTGCCGACCAGCTGCAGCCTATCCTCCACAAGCAGGAGTATGCTAAGCCGGGCGATGCCCTGCCACAGCATTATCCGGTCATCATCGATGTGGCTACCGGAAAGAAGGTGGAGGCTGACAAGCATCAGATAGAAAACCAGTATGAACTGGAGTGGATGCAATGGACACCAGACAGCAAGGAGGTGACGATGGAGTACAACCAGCGTGGGCATCATCTCTATCAGATGCTGGCGATGAATGCTGAAACCGGCAAGCTTCGTATCGTGGTAGAGGAGCGTGCCAATACTTTCGTGAACTATGGTCGTCTGTGGCGTCAGTTTATCAAGGATGGCAAGCAACTGCTCTGGATGAGCGAGCGCGACAACTGGAATCATCTGTATCTCTACGATGTGCAGAAGTCGAAGGTTATCCGACAGATTACAAAGGGCGACTGGTTTGTTCGCGGCATCCAGCGTGTGGATGAAGAGAAGGGAGAAATCTATTTCTCGGCTAGTGGCGTGAACAGGAATGAGGACCCATATCTGGTACATTATTATAAAATAGGTATCGACGGCAAGAATATGGTGGCGCTCACTCCTGAAGAGGGAAATCATAGTGCCCAATATACCTATGATTACCGTTATCTCCTGGATACCTATTCTAAGGTGGATGCCGCTCCTGTTACCGTGCTCAGAGATGCGCAGACCGGTAAGCTCGTCAAGACTCTGGAGACGGCTGATATTGCAACGCTGAAGAAGCACGGATGGGTAGCTCCTGAGGTGTTTGTGGCTAAGGGGCGTGATGGCAAGACTGATATGTGGGGCATCATCCAGCGCCCTACCAATTTCGATCCGAACAAGAAATATCCGGTTATCGAGTATATCTATTCGGGTCCGGGTGATGCCTATACTCCGAAGAGTTTCATGCCATACAACTGGTACACCACTTCGCTTGCCGAACTCGGTTTCATCGTAGTCCAGCTCGATGCGATGGGAACTTCCTATCGCGGCAAGAAGTTTGAGGAGGTTTGCTACAAGAACCTGAAGGATGCCGGATTCCCAGACCGTGAGCTCTGGATCAAGGCTGCAGCCAAGAAGTATCCTTATATGGATGCTGATAATGTGGCAATCTATGGCTGTTCGGCAGGCGGACAGGAGAGTACCACAGCCGTATTGCTGCATGGCGATTTCTACAAGGCAGCCTATAGTGCCTGCGGCTGTCATGACAACCGGATGGATAAAATCTGGTGGAACGAGCAATGGATGAGCTGGCCTATCGATTCCAGTTACGTGGAGTGCAGCAACGTGGAGAACGCCTACAAGCTGGAGCGCCCGTTGATGCTGGTGGTAGGCGAGATAGATGACAACGTAGATCCTTCGAGCACCTATCAGGTGGTGAATGCCCTGGAAAAGGCAAACAAGGATTTCGAACTCGTGGTGATTCCTGGAGCCCATCATACCATGGGCGAACTCTATGGCGAGCACAAGCGTTACGATTTCTTCGTGAAGAATCTGCTGGGTGTGAAACCGCCTAAATGGAGTGATGTAAAGAGTAAGTAATTCAGGTTTCAATCTGTTGATAGTGAAACTTCTCACTTGAATCATTATTTAAGTTTTGCCCTGAAGCAAACGGATAGTCTTACTTTTAAAAAGTAGCTATTTGCTTGTTTCGGGGCTTTTTTTGTTCTTTTTGTTGTATTTCTCGTTATATTTTTGTAATTTTGCGGCATTAAATTATCTAACAACAGAAAATAAAGACTCATATAATGAGAAAGATATCTACTCTAATGGTTTCTGTGCTCTGCATGATGATGCCTGTAGGGGCTGAGGCGCAGGTGCCGACAGCCTTCGTCTCGAAAGGGGCTACGGATATTCAGGCGCAGCCACATTCGGTAACGCAAACCAACTCGGGTGCACAATGGGCTCCTATCGACCCTATGGTGCGCTCTATCACGATGGATGATGGTTTGCCGAGTAATGCTGTGCGTAGCGTGGTTCAGGGTTCCAAGGGATACATGTGGTTTGGTACAGACAACGGATTGTGCCGTTTTGACGGATACGATGTCAAAACCTATTATAATCCCTTTACGACTGTAGACCAGTTTGTGAGCGCCCTTACTGCTTGCGAAGAAGGACTGCTGGTAGGTTGCAATAATGGAGCCTATCTGTTCTGTAATGCAACCGACCGATTCCAGAAACTGAGTGATAAGATTACGGCGCCTGTCCTTAATTTTTCGCTTGACGGCGATCAGAATGTTTGGATTTCTACCAACGGACAGGGCGTGTTCAGATACAATCGGACTACTCACGAACTGCATCAGTATCCGATGAAGAATATTCAGGGTAAAGTGAAAAGTACGCTGGTTGATGCCAACAACCAGGTATGGATGCTCTGTAACCATGGTGAAGCCAGCATCTATCATCTCAACAAGTCGACCGACCAGTTTGAAGCATTCCCTCTGAAGGGCGATGCAACCATGTTTCACGGCATGGCGATGCTGGCTACTCCCGATGGCAATGTTTATGTCGGAACCTGGGAAAACGGACTTTACAAGCTCAACGCCGATGGTAGTGCCGAGCAGCTCATCAGCGGAACCTTGAGTAATGCTGTTCATCATATCCATCAGCTTTACTGCAACGACAACAAGTCTCTTCTCATAGCCAGCGATGATGGATTGGTGCAGTATGATATCCAGAACCGTATCTGGCACATGTTGTCGGAAGTCAACAATCCGAGCCGGAGTACGAGCGAGCGCTTTGTTTATGGTATTGCGGGCGATAATGAAGGCGGCATCTGGGTTACTACTTTCTATGGAGGTGTGAGTTATCTTCCTTCTACGAGTTTTGAAGAGCGTTTCCATGCTTATTCTGCCCGTCTGGGCGGATTGCGCGGTAATGTGGTAGGAAGATTCTTCGAAGACCGTCAGCATCGCATCTGGATAGCTACGGATGATGCGGGACTCGACTGCTTTAATCCCCAGACCAACAGTTTTGTTTCTTATCCGGGCAAGGCGGCTATGGGCAAGTATAATGTTCATGCGCTCTTTGCTGATGAAAATGATCTGTGGGTAGGAACCTATGGCAATGGTGTCATCAGAATGAATATGGCTACCGGAGCGCAGCAGGTTTTCCAGACCGATGGAATGGCTTCGGGAAGTAATGCCTATTGTATTTATCGCGACCGGAAGAACCGGCTGTGGGCGGCTTCGATGGATGGAGCCAGCCTTTTCGATGAAGGGCAGCAGAAGTTTAGTAAAATCAAGTCGTTCAAGTCGCTTACCATCGATATCAAGGAAGATCCTCAGGGCAACGTATGGTTTGCTACCCAGGGAGGCGGCTTGTGGCGCTTGGACAAGAATAATGCCTGGAAACAGTATAAACATGTAGAGAATGATTCTACTTCGCTGGTGAGTGATCAGGTAAACTGTCTGGTTATTGGCGAAAAGGGGCAGCTCTATGCCGCAACCGGCGAAGGACTTTGCGAATTTCTGCCTTCGAAAGGTATATTCCGACGCATCTCCATCGATGCGCCTAGTCAGGATTTCACGAGTCTTGTCATTTCGCAGGGAGTAATGTGGATTTCTACCAGCAAGGGAATTGTGAAATATACGCCGGGTGAACCTGTCCAGCTGTTCAATAAATATGACGGACTCACTTGCGACCAGTTTATGCCAAACGCCGGACTCCTGGCCTCTGATGGCAGAATCTATTTCGGTTCGACAAGAGGTTTCAACTGTTTCTATCCATATCTCGTCAAGATTAACCAGGTAGCTCCTCCTGTGGCAATTACCTCGGTAGAACTCTTCGGAAAGCCGATAGAGGCGGGAAGCGACCAGTTGGATAAATCTCTGAGTCATGCTACAGAACTTAATCTGTCTCATAATGAGAATACTATCAATATCTCGTTTGCAGCCTTGAGCTATGTATCGCCTGAGAAGAACCGGTATGCTTACAAGCTCGAAGGAATCGACAAGGATTGGGTTTATACCCATGAGCATCGTGCCAACTATACCAACCTTCCTGCCGGAACCTATACCTTCCTGGTTAAGGCAACCAATAATGATGGTGTATGGTCGAAGAATGAGGCAAAACTGCAGATTGTGGTTCATCCGCCGTTCTGGTGGTCTTTACCAGCCAAGATTCTGTATCTTCTGCTTATCGGTTACGCAATCTATTGGTTCACACAGAGCCGGTTGAAGCGTGAGAAGCGCCGCCATCAGGAAGAACTCGACCAGTTGGAGCGCAAGCAGGATCAGGAGATGAGAGACGCCCGCCTGCAGTTCTTTACGATGATTGCCCATGAAATCCGTACGCCGGTAACGCTTATCATCGGACCTTTGGAGAGCCTGAAAGAGTATTGGAAACAGGTTTCCGGAAAACTTTCTGATGGTGAGACTATCACGCAGACGCTTTCTGTTATCGACCGTAACGCCCAGCGTTTGCTCCTGCTAGTAAATCAGCTGCTCGATTTCAACAAAGTGCAGCAGAAGGGCATGCAGGTTCATTTCCGTTTGAACAACATTTCGAAGCTGATGCATGCTGTGGCAGAGCGCTTTGCTCCTACCTTCGAGCAGAAAAGCATTCGTCTTGATGTAGATTATCCAGCCGAAGAGCTCGTGGCGATGATTGACCAAGAGGCCATTACCAAGGTTATCAGCAATCTGATGACCAACGCCTTGAAATATACCGAGGATTATGTACGCTTGTCCTGCCGCTTGCTGGAGGATGGAAACCATTTCCGCATAGAGGTGGAAGACAACGGATTGGGAATCAGTCCTGACGAAAAGGAGAAAATCTTCGGAGCCTTCTATCAGGCATGCGACAACAAACCGGGAACCGGAATCGGTCTCAACATCGTGAAGAATCTCGTTGAGGCTCATCATGGTATGGTTGAAGTAGAATCTGCAGTAGGTAAGGGATCTACCTTTATCGTAACCTTGCCGCTCAACCAGTTGGATGCTGTGGTTGAGAAGGCGGATGAAATGGTGAAGGAAGAAGAAACTGTTGCTGAGGAAAATCTGCTGACAGATGAAACTCCAGTTGAGCAAGGTTCTCAAAAGGCAGGCGATGCTGTTGCCAGTCCACTTCGTGAACCGGCAAAACCGGTGATGCTGATTGTGGATGATGATGAAGACATGCGCCAGTTTGTGAAGGCTCATTTCGAAAAGATGTATACGGTTTATACTGCCGACAACGGAAAGAATGCGCTACGTAGACTGGAGAAGCATCCGGTTTCACTCATCATAAGCGACTGGATGATGCCGGAGATGGACGGTCCGGAGTTCTGCCGTAGGGTGCGTGAGAATTCAGAATATTCTCATCTCCCGTTCGTGATGCTCACGGCAAAGACCGATGATGCGGCGAAGACGGAGAGTATGAACTGTGGAGCCGATGTCTACATAGAAAAGCCGTTCTCGATGAAGTATCTTGAGGCAAGCGTAAGACAGCTTCTTGAGATGCGCCGTCTGTTGAGGAGTAAGTTCTCTCATACTCCGCTTGAGCCGATAGCAGAGATAGCTCCAACTCAGGTTGATAATGCGTTCCTGGAGCGGATGTCTCGCATCATCGAAGAGAATGTGGCGAATCCGGAACTCAACGTGGCGTTCCTTGCAGAGAAGATGGGCATGAGCCGCTCTTCGCTCTTTAATAAGATTCGCGGTCTTGCCGATGTTACGCCAAACGAGATGATACAGCTCGTGAAACTGAAGAAGGGCGCACAGCTCCTGAAAGAAGGAAACTACCGCATCAGCGAAATCAGCTATATGGTAGGTTTCAGCAGTCCTAGCTATTTTGCCAAGTGCTTCCAGAAGCAGTTTGGCGTCAAGCCGATGGATTTCGTAGCTGCGGAATCGTAGGATAGAAAAACTATTCGGATAGAATAAAAAATCGCCTGGGTGCTCAGATGCATCCAGGCGATTGTCTTATTTGTAAAAAGCCTATTCTTTATTTCTTTGTGGCTCTGATAAAGAAACCGATGAGGCAGATGTAAGCCAGGAGCGAACAAACCTCAGACATCGGATTAACCCACCAGCTGTCGGCAATACTTACCTCGATGCCGCCAAACTTCAGAAGGGCGCTAACCACACCCATCAGGGCTCCACCGGCGATGAAGCCGCTGGCGATGAGCGTTCCCTTCTCACCACGTTCGCTGTTCACCTTGGCATCCTTGCTGCGCGAAGTAACATACCAGTTGATGACTCCACCCACGAGCAGAGGAACGTTCAGTTCCAGCGGAATAAACATACCCAGAGCGAAAGCCAGGGCAGGAATCTTGAAATAAGTCAGCACGATAGCTATCACGGCTCCGATGCCATAGAGTACCCAAGGAGCTCCCACGCCATTCATCAAAGGGTCGATAACCGCAGCCATCGCATTAGCCTGAGGAGCTGCAAGCGAACCCGATGCGAAACCGTAAGTCTCGTTGAGCAGCATCATCACGCCGCCCACGGTAGCCGCACTCACCAGGGTACCGAGGAATTTCCATCCCTCCTGTTTCTTAGGAGTTGTTCCCAGCCAGTAACCAATCTTCAGGTCGGTAATAAACGAACCTGCTACCGAGAGGGCTGTACAAACCACACCACCCATAATCAGGGCAGCCAGCATGCCGCCAGGACCTTTCAGGCCGACAGCCACCATCACCACAGAGGCGAAGATGAGCGTCATCAGGGTCATTCCCGAAACAGGGTTTGAACCCACGATAGCGATGGCATTAGCCGCTACGGTAGTAAAGAGGAAGGCGATGGCAGCCACGAGCAGAATGGCGATAATGGCGAAGAGAAGGTTGCCCTCCATCACGCCAAACCAGAAGAAGAGGAAGGTTACGAGGATGGTAACAAGCGAACCGATAGCGATAATCTTGAAAGAGATGTCGCGCTGGGTGCGCTTCACGTTCTCATCCACATCGCTCTTGCCCTTCAGCTCCTTGACAGCCAGACCTACGGCACTCTTGATGATGCCCCAGCTCTTGATGATGCCGATGATACCTGCCATGGCGATACCGCCGATACCGATGCTGCGGGCGTAGGCACGGAAGATTTCCTCCGGACTCATCGCACCCACGGTCTTCACGATGCTAGGATCCCAGGCGCTCAGCACGCTATCATGGAAGATAACGCTCATGCCCGGAACAATCAGCCACCATACTACGAGCGACCCCAGACAGGTGAAGAAGGCATACTTCAGACCGATGATGTAACCCAGACCTAATACGGCTGCACCTGTGTTTACCTTGAATACGAGTTTAGCCTTATCAGCCAGGTCGCATCCCAGACTTACCACACGCGATGTGAAATTCTCGTTCCACCATCCCAGGCTGGCTACGATAAAGTCGTAAAGACCACCCACCAGTCCGGCTATGAGCAGCGGCTTAGCCTGGTCGCCTCCCTTGGCTCCGCTCACCAGTACCTGCGTGGTAGCCGTAGCCTCAGGGAACGGATATTTGCCGTGCATATCGCTTACGAAGTACTTGCGGAAAGGAATAAGGAAAAGAATTCCCAAGACTCCTCCCAAGGCCGAAGCCATGAAGATCTTCATAAACGAAGTAGTCATCTCCGGATATTTAGCCTGCAGGATGTAGATGGCTGGCAGGGTAAAGATGGCTCCTGCCACCACAGCACCCGAACAGGCTCCGATGCTCTGGATAATGACATTCTCGCCCAGCGCCTTGCTACGCTTGGTAGCGGTACTTACGCCCACGGCGATGATGGCGATAGGGATGGCTGCTTCGAACACCTGACCCACCTTCAAGCCCAGATAAGCTGCGGCGGCAGAGAAGATGACTGCCATCACGATACCCCATGTAACCGACCATCCGTTCACCTCAGGATAAACCTTGTCAGGCGACATCAGCGGCTTATATTCCTCCCCGTCTTTCAGTTCGCGGAATGCGTTCTCGGGGAGATTCAGATTTTCTTCGTTCATCGTTATATTTTTAGTGTTAAATGTTAAATGTTAAATGGGCTGCTGAGACAACTTAACACTTAACATTTAACACTTAACATTTAATATTAAATTATTATTTCTCAATTCTGATGATATACTCACTCATGAAACTTGCACCTGGCTGCAGACGGTTCATCAGATACTTGTCCTTAAACTCGCCATCATATTCAGCCCAGTCGCTCAAACCATACCATGGCTCGATGCAGATGAATGGGGCGTGCTTGCCTGTTGGGTTCCAGATACCTACGGCTGGAGTCTTGAACTCGAGGGTTACATGAGGTTCGCCCTGCTCGTTGAGAATGCTTACCTGCTTAACCTGACTCTTGTCGAAGATAACAGCATCTTCAGCGAAAGTCTCCTCGTTTACTTCCCAGATACCCTTGTCGGTTTCTACGGTTTCCTTAGCCTGACGGTCGATGCATCCGCCTACGTTACCATAGAGACGAACAGGAGCCTCGTTGTCGAGTTTCAGGGTAGCCTTCATTTCTTCGCCCTTCTTGCAGCCAGGAACCATGAATGCGGGGTGACCGCCAATCTGGAAGAAGATTTCCTTGTCGTCGGTATTCTCTACGTGCCAGATGACATGAATCTCGTTGCCCTGCAGGCGGTAAGAGATGGCAAGGTTGAAGTGGTAAGGATAGTTCTTCTGAGTCTCTTCGTTGTCGATGAGCGCGAAGGTGAGGCGGTCGGCAGTCTTGCCAACGAGTTTGAACTCTGTATCGCGTGCGAAACCATGGCGAGGAAGGTGATACTCCTTGCCCTCTGTGCGATAAGTGTCTTTCCACAATCCGCATACGATAGGGAAGAGGATAGGAGAGTGGCGGTTCCAGTATTTCTCGTCGCCATCCCAGAGATATTCATTACCATTAGCATCCTTGATGCTCAGAAGTTCTGCTCCGAGAGATGAAATCTCAAGTGTGAGCTGATCATTCTTAATCCTGTCTCTTATACACATCTCCGAGCC
>ENA-OZWP01000291-OZWP01000291.1-human-gut-metagenome-genome-assembly--contig:-NODE-291-length-14887-cov-3.732605_pt1 | contig 14887 bp, 8 predicted proteins | sample MGYA00243535_ERZ654081 | MGnify/ENA primary metagenome ERZ654081 (study PRJEB26926, sample SAMN06165119) | human gut metagenome | biome: ENVO:00009003; feature: ENVO:2100002; material: ENVO:00002003...
ACGGCAATGCCCCATGACGGGCAGATGCGCCATTCAAGTCCTAAATCTGGTGTCAGGGTTGCCCAGCGCAGCAGATTGGCGCGCAGGGACAGTTGAGAAATTGTCGGTGATAAGGATTGGACTGATTCCTGCGGATTGTCCTCCCTTGTCAAATAGAACGTATCCTCTTGCGGAACGAAGCGGAAGGTGTCGGCAGTATCTGTCTTCTGTTGCGCGAAAGCTGTGGAAGCAGCCATTGACAGCCATGAAAACAAGATGATGGACAGGATTCTTTTGCTCATATTCTATGCTTTGTTTATTCTCGACCCGGAATTTATGCAAACAATATAAGCAAAAAGATTCTGTCTCCGCCTGATTCTTGCGTAGAAAGAATGTCTCAATTGTCAGAATCGCACATCCTTGCGGTTTAGATTATTTTAGTCTTTTCGTTCAGGCTATTTTTTGTCGTTCAGGCTATTTCCATCAGCCATAATGCAGCGCATTATTCCGCCTCTGTTTTCCTCCATCTGACAGGAGTTTGCCCTGTTTTTTCCTTGAACAACCTAATGAAATGGCTTGGAGACAGAAACCCCGATCTTTCGGAAATGTCGGCAACCGTCAGTTTGGGATTTTGGGTAAGCAGACGTTTCGCATAATTGATGCGAAGGCCGGTGATCCAATCGCGGAACGATGTGCCATACGTCGTATTGATGTACTCGGACAGATAGGTTCGGTTGGTATGAAGCATGTCCGAAAGCTCCTTTATGGTCAGGCCGGATTGAACAAAACCGTCGGCGTCAATCCACCCTTTGATTTTTCCGGCTATCTCTGCATGGTAAAAAGGAGTGTCTTGCCCCTGTGCCTGTTCCGGCTTATGATCACATTGACCGTCATCTTCCGAAGTCATTTCCGCTGCCATCGCGTTTTCCACTTGCTCGTAAAACAGCAGATAGTTTTGGTAGCAACAGTAGAGATAGACGTAAAACGGAATCGATGACAGAATCCATAGATAAACATATTCATCAGGCAAGAAAGTGAGCAATCCGCATCCGATGCCGAACAAGGGTGCCCAATAGGTAAAGACGGACAACCATTTTATATACGCACCCATATCATCGGCATGCGTGTCATCGAAAATCCGGATAGCTCTGCGGTATGAGACAAAGAGTCTGCGAGACAGCACCAGTCCGTAAACCACCAGCCATGCCGCCAAAGCCAGCAAAATGCTTTTCTGCACTATTCCGTCCGGGAACAAAAACAATACAATCCCGGAAAGACCGGAGAATATGATCCATAGGATAATGTGCGTCCAGATCCTTTTCCGTGTGATATAGAAACGGTTAAGCAGTGTTATCAATGCAGAGCTGAATAGGTAATAGCACAGAAAATAGGTGGACAGATTCATCAATATGGCCGCATGGACACTCCTGAATCTTACCCCGAAGAAGAAATGCACCGAATAGTTTGCCGCAAGCAGCAGCAACGCCAGACCCATTATCCGCCAGGAGCGTAGATAATTATCAAAAATGGCCTTTTCCGGTGTTGGGGCCAGCAAAAAATAAAAGCCGAAGAACAACATCAGCGGTAGCGCGATGCAAAGAGAATAACTGTATATGGATGGTTCCATCGTATATTATTCGTAACTTTGTAATTTTCAACAAATTAAAGTCATATAACAATGCCCGGCCAATCTTATTGACCAGCAATGGCAAGTTACCGAAAATATTCTGAATCCGCAACATCGAAAACGAAAGAACGCATTCAGGAACAATTTGGATGCCATTTAAAAGAGTAGCCAATGCGACTAAATTATAGCGTTTTTTTAGAAAAATGTCGGTTTTAGTTGTATCTTAGTAAGCGTTAAAAAATAAGTTGGTAAAGATTACTTAGCCTGGATAATAAACTTTGTTTTACGCTTGTGTCAGCATCGCCGGTCCTGTCAGGTAAGCGGATGTTCGCAAGTCTTTGAGAATAAACAAACAATAAGATAGAGATGAGAAAAATTCTTGTGACGCTGGCGGCTTTTGTGGCCGCGGGAATCGGAGCCTGGGCTCAGGATGATGAGAATTCGGGGCTGGAGTGCACCAGCATTGTGGTCGGGAGGCTGGCCAGCACGGACGGGTCGGTGATGACCTCGCACACTTGCGACGGCACCTCCCACACTTGGGTGAACATCGTTCCGGCCAAGGATCACAAGCCCGGTTCCGTGACTCCGATCCGCAAGAACTGGCGCAAGACCAAGTTCGTGACCGACACCGCAGGGATCAAGATAGTGGGAGAGATTCCGCAGGTCGCGCATACATATTCCTACGTCAACACTGGCTATCCATCGCTGAACGAGAAGCAGGTGGGCATCGGTGAGACGACGTTCACGGGGCCGGACACCCTCATCAACAAGGACGCGCCGCTGCTCATCGAGGAGCTCTGCCGTCTGGCGATGGAGCGTGCCGCCACGGCAAGGGAGGCCGTCAAGGTGATGGGTTCTCTGGCTGAGGAATATGGCTACGGCGATGGTGGCGAGTGCCTTACGGTCTCCGACCCGAAGGAGGTCTGGCAGTTTGAGATCGTGGGAGTCGGAAAGCATAAGCTCGGGGCGGCCTGGGCTGCGCAGAGGATTCCGGACGGACACGTCGGGATCTCCGCCAACATTCCGAGAATCGGTAGGATAGACCGCGCTGACACCGAGAACTTCATGGCTTCCGACAACCTTGAGCAGGTTGCGATCGACAACGGACTCTGGGACGGCAAGGGGGATTTCGTCTTTTGGAAGATCATCGTCTGCTCCTATGCCCAGGGCAAGAACTATCGTGAGAGGGAGTTCAGGGTGTTTGACCAGCTGGCTCCGTCGCTCGGACTGAAGTACGGTATGGAGGATTTCCCGTTCTCCGTAAAGCCGGATTCGCTGGTGGATGTCAGGAAGGTAATGGCTTTGTTGAGAGACACTTACGAAGGCACGGAATGGGACATGTGCAAGAACTGGACGATAGATGTGCCTGAGAAGGACGGCGTTCCCGCCCACAAGGAGATGAGTCCTCTGGCCAATCCTTGGCTGACAACCCCGATGCGCAACACGCTGAACAGCATCGCTCCGGGCGTGATCGATTTCAAGAGGACGCTGGCGGTGGCCTGGTGTTCATATTCGACGGTCATCCAGAGTCGCTCGTGGCTGCCGGACGGCATCGGCGGAGTCTGCTGGTACGCCGTGGACAATCCTGCGCAAAGCCCTCGCATTCCGATCTTCTGCGGAAGCACGAAACTCCCTGCTGCCTTTGAAAAGTGCGGGCAGAAGGAATATTATCCTAACAGCGTGCTGTGGGAGTTCCGCCGGGCCAACAAACTGGCCACCCTTTCGTGGCAGAAGACCAAGAAGGAGTTCACGGACAATGTTTTGGAGATGGAGGCGATGACCTTCGAAGGCCTGCCTGAGCTTGAGGCTGAATATTCAAACGCCACCCCTCGCAAGAGGGCGAGGCTGCTGAACGCCTACACCGCCGCCATCCACGACAAGTGCGCCGCCCGCTGGAAGGAGCTTGAGGCGAAGTACTGGCTGATGTTCGGAAGAGGGTTTTAAAATGAATATTTTCAAATACTTGAATATGCTGGCCGCAGCCTTGGCGCTTTCCGCCGGCATCACCTACGCCCAGGATGATTGCGGCTGCGACTCCGGCTGCGTGGAGGATTCCAAACCGAAATATGTCGCCTTGTCTTTCGACGACGGGCCGAGCCTGAAGTTCACTCCTATGATGTTGGACGTGCTGGAGGAGAACGGAGTGAAGGCCTCGTTCTTCCTGATCGGCCAGAACATCACCGAGGATACCGCCCCTATCATCCGCCGGATGGTTCAGATGGGATGCGACGTCGAGAACCACACATATTCCCATCCGAATCTCACGCAGATTCCTGACTCTCTGATACTTGCGGAGGTCGCCAAGACCGATTCCCTTATCGAGGCCTACGCCGGTGCGAAGCCTGTGTACCTCCGTCCTCCCTTCACGGCACACAACGCCCACGTCGCCGGCCTTGTGGACGGAAAGATATTCATCTCCGGCCTCAGTTGTCAGGACTGGAGGGCCGACATGCCGGTCGAGGATCGTGTGACCAAGACCCTCGCCCGCGTCGAGGACGGCCGCATCCTCCTGTTCCACGATACGAACGAGCGCACCGTCGAGGCGATGAAGACCCTGATCCCCGCCCTCAAGACCCGTGGCTACGAGATCGTCACCATCCCCGAACTCTTCCGCCTCTCCGGCCACACCCCCGCCTTCAACTCCCCGAAGATGTACGGCCGGGCGTATTAGAAATCAGTGGCGGATAATGTCCTGATAATCAGCGGACAGAACACTGTCGTGGTCTGAATACTTGAACCACGAGGATGCCCTTTCGTTTCACTGTCAGTTAGTTAAGTAAGCGTTAAAAAATAAGTTGGTAAAGATTTGGCGGTATTTTCGAGGATAGATGTCTTTTGGAAGGAGGAGTGTGCCGGTGGCACATGACTGATGAGGAAAGACTTATAGACCGAAAAGACAATCAAAGATTACCAAGTTATTTTTTAAGGATTACTTAAGAAGTGATTTTCCGAATATGCTAAAGATAGGCGATTACGAATCATTCAGCAAGGTGGCCACACCTTTCTATTATTATGACATTGATCTTTTCCAGAACACGGCTGACAAGGTGGCGGAGCTTTCCGCGCGCTATGGAATCTACGCCCATTATTCAGTGAAGGCCAATTCGGACAGGCGTCTGAATGATATCCTGAGTTCCAAGGGATTCGGAGCCGACTGTGTCAGCGGGGATGAGATAGAGTTCGCGGTCGGTTGTGGCTACGATCCGAAACAGATTTTCTTTGCCGGTGTCGGCAAGACCGACCGTGAGATCTGCCAGGCCTTCCAGGCCGGGATCGGGGCATTCGTGGTCGAGTCGCTGGAGGAGATCGGAATCATCAGCGCTTTGGCTCGTAGGCTGGACCGCAGGGCTTCCATCAGTCTCAGAATCAATCCGAACATCGACGCGCACACGCACCAGTACATCACCACCGGTCTCTACGAGGACAAGTTCGGGCTTTCGGACAGGAGTTTCGACGGGGCGGTTGAGATGCTGAAGTCAGATCCCGCCCTTGATTTCTTCGGGCTCCAGTTCCACATTGGCTCCCAGATTCTGGATGTCGAGAATGTCATCGGTATGGAGTGCGCCAAGGTTAACGAGATTGTCTCAGTGTTTGAGTCAAAGGGGTTGGTTGTCAAGAATATAGATTTAGGCGGCGGCCTTGGGGTCAATTATGACGACCCCGATTCGGATCCTATGGCTGATTTCGAGACCTGGTTCAGAACCATAGACAAGAAACTTGCCCGCCGGCTTGACCAGACCGTCCACGTTGAGCCGGGACGCTCCGTTGTGGCTCAGTGCGGATCTCTTGTCACCCAAGTTGTTTTCGTCAAGAAAGGGGAGAGCAGGAATTTCCTGATGGTGGACGCTGGGATGAATGATCTTATCCGTCCTGCCCTGTACGGAGCGTTCCATAAGATCGAGAATATCACCGCTCATTATCAGGACGGGGATTCTCGTTCGGCAAGCATTTATGATGTGGTAGGTCCGGTCTGCGAGTCCGCCGACACTTTCGGCAAGGAACGTTCGTTGCCCGAGAGCCGCAGGGGAGACCTTATAGCCATCCGCAGCGCCGGTGCCTACGGTCAGGTGATGGCCTCGCACTACAACATGCGTCCGTTCGCCCCGGCTGTATATTCAGACCGCTTGCTTGAAGCCCCCCGCCGGAAGGATTATTTCCTTGGTTGATGAATATGCCATTAGCCGCGAATCGATAACCATCCGGTTCCTGAGCTTGTCGAAGGGTCAAAGTGCCGGAGGATTTTATTCCCTGTATGGTTTGAGGTCGCTTCGACAGGCTCAGAGACCGGACATATTCCTACCTTCTGAAGCCTCGGAGCTTCTGGGCAAGGTTCCCGGTCAGCGCCGTCTTCATCATCTTCCTTGTGGTCTCGAACTGCTTCAGAAGTTTGTTCACCTCGACCACATTCGTGCCGCTGCCGTCCGCGATCCTCTTGCGGCGGCTTCCGTTGATGATCTCCGGATTGTCCCTCTCCTCAGGGGTCATGGACATGATGATCGCCTCTATCCCCTTGAATGCCTTGTCGTTATCGATGTCGATGTCCTTGATGGCCTTGCCCAGCCCAGGGATCATCCCGGCCAGATCCTTGATGTTGCCCATCTTCTTGACCTGCTGGATCTGGTTGTAGAAGTCCATGAGACCGAACTTGTCCTTGGCCAGTTTCTTTCTGGTCTCCCTGGCCTGCTTCTCGTCGAACTGCTCCTGTGCCTTCTCGACGAGAGACACAACGTCACCCATTCCGAGGATTCTGTCGGCGATACGTCCAGGATGGAACACATCCATCGCCTCCATCTTCTCTCCCGAGGAGATGAACTTGATCGGCTTTCCGGTGACGTACTTGATGGAAAGCGCGGCGCCGCCTCTGGTGTCACCGTCCATCTTCGTGAGTACAACACCGTCAAAATCAAGCCTTTCGTTGAAGACCTTGGCTGTCTCCACGGCATCCTGACCGGTCATCGCATCGACCACGAACAGGGACTCTGTCGGATTCACGGCCTTGTGCAGGGCCGAGATCTCGTCCATAAGCTCCTGATCCACAGCCAGACGACCGGCGGTGTCTATGATGACCACCGAATATCCCTCGGCCTTGGCCTTTGCTATGGCGTTCTTGGCGATCCGGATCGGATCCTTCTCTCCATCCTCCGTATAGACAGGAACCTGGATTCCCTCACCGAGAACCTTCAACTGTTCGATGGCCGCCGGACGGAACGTGTCACAAGCGGCGAGAAGCACCTTCATGCCTCTCTTGCTCTTGATGTTGTTGGCCAGTTTGGCCGAGAACGTGGTCTTACCGGAACCGTTGAGACCCGCCACCAGAACTATCCCGGGATTCCCCTTGATGTTGATGTCCTGTGAAGCGCTGCCCATGAATTCGGCCAACTCGTCGTGGACGATCTTGACCATCATCTGCTGAGGCTTCACCGCCGTGAGGACATTCTGTCCCATGGCCTTGACCTTCACCCTGTCGCAGAAGTCCTTGGCCACGCGGAAGCTGACATCCGCGTCCAGCAGCGCCCTCCGGATGTCCTTCAGCGTCTCAGCGACATTGATCTCAGTGATCTTACCCTCACCCTTCAGAATCTTGAAGGATCTCTCAAGCCTTTCCTGTAAGTTATCGAACATATTCAGTAGCCAATTAATAGTAACCTACAAAGATAAGCAATTCCATTGGAAGAATAAAATCACGAGCCCTAAGCGAATCTAATCTGCTTTCATGTTTCGTGATTTGTAAGACGTTAATAGTCAGTATATTCGATAATCTTGCCCGCCCGAATTGACTGTCGGTATTGTCTAATTAGTTTGAAATTAATTGATTACGTTGCGCGTTTTGACGATCGTGAGTTTTTGTTAAACGGGCACATTAACAAAATTAGCCTTCTGTGGTAACTATAGTTCAAGTTTTTCTTGCACTTACGGGAAATTGTTAATACATTTATATGCAAAGCTCATTTTTATTCACTTCTATACAAATTTCTGTTAAATGAAAAAGAATCGCACTTACAGAACGAACGCCTTTCTCGCGATGATGCTTGCAGGGTCTTTCCTGGCAGGAACGACCTCGTTAGCGTCTGAGTCCAAGGCCGGTTCGTTGTCAGAGGCGGCCGCCTCCCAGCAACAGAACCGCACTGTAACCGGAAAAGTCGTTGACGCGTCCGGTCAAGGTACGGTCGGCATCGGTGTGATGGTGAAAGGTACCTCAAACGGTACACTGACCAATCCTGATGGAACCTTTACTCTCTCGAATGTGGCTCCCGGAGCCACTATCGTGTTCTCCAGCATCGGCTACAAGACGGTCGAGGTTGTCTATGAAGGCCAGCCTGTCAATGTGACCATCGCCGAGGACAACGAACTTCTTGATGAATCCGTAGTGACCGCCCTCGGAATCAAGAGGGAAAGGAAGTCCCTCGGTTACGCTGTGGAGGACATCAACGCCTCCGAGTTGATGAAGAACAAGACCGCCAACGCGATCAGCTCACTGTCCGGTAAGATCGCCGGTGTGAACATCACACAGTCATCCGGAGCCGCAGGATCCGGTGCTCAGATCATCCTTCGTGGTGGTACCTCCGGTTCAGAGAACCGCGACAACCAGCCGCTCTTCGTTGTGGACGGTATCATCTATGACAACTCCTCACAGGTTGTCGGAAACTCCGCCTTCGACGGTTCCGGATCAGGTTCGACAACAACCTCCAACCGTGTGATGGACATCAACCCTGAGGACATCGAAAGCATGTCAATCCTTAAGGGACCGGCCGCTTCCGCTCTTTACGGATCACGCGCCGCGAACGGTGTCGTGCTCATCACCACAAAGAAAGGTAAGGACGGTGTCGTTGAGGTCAATCTCAACACCAAGTACATCACATCTTGGGCAAAGTCTCTTCCTGAGGCGCAGACTGAGTACAGCCGTGGCTATATGGAGGATCTCTATGACAAAAGCGGGACCTACCTCGGGACTAAATTCAACGATTTCTCCTACAACTCTTGGGGAGAGAGAGTGGCGGCAGGCACACAGACCTATGATAATATAGGTAACTTCTTCACTCCTGCCGGAACGTGGGACACCAACCTGAGTGTTTCCGGAGGCCACAAGGACGGAAACTTCTTCCTTTCCGCTTCAAAATACGCTCAGGACGGTATCGTGCCGACCACCGGTTACGACAAGACCACATTCCGTTTCAACGGTGAGCAGAAGTTCAAGATCTTCACGTTCAGCGTCAACACCGCATATTCAAAGGCCACGACAGACAGGACCCTTACTTCGGGCGGTCTTTACGGATCATCTGGTACCGGTACCCTCGGAGCTGTCTATGGCTGGAGCACCACTGATGATATGGAGCACTGGGCCAACGAGGACGGAACCCGTTACAGAATGTTCGGAGACCGTCTCGATCCTTGGGAAGAGAGGGACAATCCTTATTGGATCCTCAACAAGAACAGCTACCGTGACAAGACCGAGCGTTTCACAGGATCCATCAATGTCCGCGCCGACATCACAAAGTGGCTCTTCATCAATTACCGTCTCGGCCTGGATACCTACAACACAACCAACTCTACCCGCATAGCTCCGGAAGGTGCGATCCAGCAGGTATGGCAGAAAGGTATGATGAGTGACAACACCCTTAAATATTCATACCTCTCCAACAACCTTATGATCAACGCCAACCACTCCATCGGTGATTTCCACGGAAACATCATGGCTGGTATGGCTACTGACGACACTTCCACCGACAGAAACTACAAGATGGCATGGAACTTCGAGGTTCCGGATTTCTATTCTTACGCCAACGCTACGGACAACAACAAGAAGTTCCAGCACTCGGCGACAAAGAAGAGACTTGTCGGTGTGTTCGGTGAGGTTCGCCTTGACTGGAAGAACACAGTTTTCCTCTCTGTTACGGGACGTAATGACTGGACTTCAACCCTTCCTGTCGAGAACCGTTCTTATGTCTACCCTTCAGTAAGTGGATCATTCGTGTTCAGCCAACTGCTTAAAGACACCGGCGTGATGTCTGATGACATCCTCAGCTTCGGTAAACTCCGTGCATCCTGGGCAAAGGTTGGTAAGGACACCGGCGCTTACGAGACCAACACCGCTCTTTGGCCTGTCGGCTCATACCTTTTGGGCAAGACCGGAGTCGGCGCTACCTGGACCCGTGGTAACCCTTACCTCCGTCCTGAGATGAGCAAGTCTTCCGAGATCGGTCTCGAACTCCATTTCTTCCAGCACAGGTTGAAGATGGACGTCGCTTACTACACCAATGACTCCTACAACCAGATTCTGAGCCCTCGTGGACCTCAGTCAACCGGTTACATCTTCTGCTCGATCAACGCCGGTAACGTTTACAACAAGGGTATCGAGTTCTCACTCTCCGGAACCCCGATCGAGAACAGGAATTTCGTTTGGGAATCAGCTCTCAACATCGCCGGAAACAGAGGCACAATGGACGGCCTTCCTAAGGGTATGGACGTTATGTATGTGACCGATGTTCAGTACGGAAGCGCCAAGGCTGCTTCATTCTCAGGAGGCGACTTCATGGCCATCAGCGGAACCACATGGATGAGAGACAAGAAAGGCAACATTGTACTTGACTCTAACAATATGCCTCTTAAGACTGACGCCACTGCCATCCAGGTCGGAAACCGTGAGTCCAAGCTGACTGGAGGATGGAACAACACCTTCACTTACAAGAACCTGACTTTCAATATGCTGTGGGAATTCCGCATCGGTGGTGACGTGTTCAATGGAACCAAATATGCGATGACACAGAATGGTACCAGCAAGTTCTCAGCCGAGGTAAGGAACCAGCCTCTGGTCATCAGTGGTGTGTACCAGATTCTCGACGATAAGAAAAAGGTCGTCGGCTACACTGATCCGGAGACTTATGTTTTCGAGCCAGATCAGACTTACGACTTCAACAACCAAAAGACATCCGGCTACAACATCATCAAGAACTACTACACTGGATCTTACAACTACGAGACCGCAAACTGGATCACCGATGTCAACTCTTTGAGACTCCGTACCCTCTCCGTCACCTACAATCTTCCTAAGAAGCTTTTGGAAAAGAGCAAGGTCATCAAGAGGGCATCCGTTTCCGCCATCGCGAACAATCTCCTTCTCTTCACGAACTATGACGGGGATCCAGAGGTTGCCGCTTCAGGAGCGGGCCGTGGAGGTTCTTCTTCAGTCGGATTCGACTACTGCGGTGTTCCTGCCGTCTCAAGCTTCACGTTTGGTGTGAACCTTACTTTCTAATCAGCCGTGACATCATTTAAATATTCAAAAAGTATGAAACTTATCAAAACAATATTTCTCACTGGTGCTTTGACGGCGGCGCTCTCGTTAGTGTCCTGTGCCGAATGGCTGGATGTGAACACCGACCCTGAGAATCCTACTCTGGAGTCCGCCGAGTACCAGCTCGAACTTGCCCATTGCGAGTTCTACACCAACAGCGCGCAGCAGTTCGCCGCCTGGCGTTCTTCGATGGCGATGGGAGATTGGACTAGAAACATCAGTGGTGGTACCTACTGGAGTATGTCCTTCTGGGCACCGGCTGACGGTATAACAACAACACCTTACCAGTGGTTCCTCGTCGGAGCGGGTGCTACCCTCAAGGATATGTACGCCAAGGCTATGGCCGCGGAGAACTGGCACTATGCCGGAGTCGCGAAGGTACTTCTTGCCTACGGCTATATGCTTATGACCGACCTTTACGGCGAGATGCCTTACACACAAGGTCTTTCCGAGAGTGCCATTCCTGAATATGACAACGGCAAGACTATCTACCTTGGATGTCTCAAGGACATCGACGAGGCTATCGACCTCCTCTCCAGAAGCATAGACACCAACAAGATGCCGTCACTTGCGGTCGGAGATTTCTGGAACAACGGTGATGTCAACAAGTGGTCGAAACTTGCCAATCTGCTCAAGGCCCGTTGGATCAACAAGCTCATCAAGAAGGGCGAAGGCAGTTATCTTGAAGGTAAATATGATCGTCAGGCTATCCTGGACTGCCTTTCCAAGGCTATGACCAGCAACGCTGACAACACCGTCATCAACCATACGGATGACAATGGCACGACTCACGATGACCTTGGTTGGAACGAGCCGGTGGATTACTCTCCTTTGTTCTCCGTCTGCGGAATGAACAGCGGTTATATGGCCACCAAGATGCTTTACGACAACCTGACGAACTTCGATGGTCTGGGAGTCGAAGATCCGCGTGCCGACCACATTCTTCCTTGGGCGAAGTCCAAGAAGAGCGATGCCGCACCTAAGGAGATCAAGTGGAATGCGAACGGTACTTGGAGAAGGACCCTTGGCGTGGATATGTCTTCGAACATATTCAGCACCGGTGGTCCGCTCAGAGCCAGCTATGGTTCAGATGACGCGGCTGCTAAGAAGGGTATCCGCAATGGTGATTTCTTCTGGATCAACTCATCGTCAGCAGACAGACTTGGGGATACCGTCTATGTTGAAAGCACATCCACTTCCAAAGGCTATCACGCCAAGAGCAGTCTCATTTACAGAAGAAACAACAACAAGGAGGGATCGGAAGAGTCCGGATCGTTCTATTCACGTGTATCCGCCCCTACTTACGTCGGAACATACGCTGAGGCTTGCTTCATCAAGGCTGAGGTCCTCTTCAACAATGGTGACAAGGCCGGAGCCTATGATGCTTACAAGGAAGGTATAAAGGCTTCCATCGAGCTGATGAACGAAAAGCTTAAGGTTTGGGTCAATGAGGACGCGTCTCTCGCTTCCTGTCCTTCATTCACTCCTATCGCTCAGGCGGACATCGACAACTTCCTCGCGAACGGTATCGGTTCCTCCGGAGATCTGACATTGGGCAGAATCCTTACCCAGAAGAGAATAGCGTTGCTGTTCTCAGTCGAGATCTGGAATGACATGCGTCGTTACGACTTCAACAGGAGTCTCTTCCTTGGATGGAACATCGCGGCCTATCACGACGTGAACGCAGCCGCTTCCGAGGCCATCCCTGCCGGCCAGTATTTCCGTCGTTGGAGACAGTGCTCGCACGAACTTAACTACAACACCGACAACCTTCAGGCCATCGGTAATCAGGTGCCTGGCGCCGACATGTCATACGTGAGGGAGACTGACGGCAAGAATTGCTGGAACCTCAAACCTGATGTCTGGACCATCAACGTATGGTGGGATTCCGACCAGCAGTAATTCAGATTACTCTATAACTCTAAAAGAGGACGGCCATTCTGGCCGTCCTCTTTCGTTATTGATCACCTCGTCAACATAATCAACTAATTTGCTGAATTTTTCATCATATTTCGACCTCGATTTGGCTAAGTGTGGCGAAATTTCCGAAGATGGTGGGGAATCCGGGAATATTCATTATCTTTGATGAATGGACATCAAATGGTTGGCTGTATGGAGGCGAAAAGGATAAGGTACCCGATCGGGGTGCAGACTTTCAGAGACATTGTCGAGGGAGGGTACCTCTACATCGACAAGACAGGAATTGTACACGACTTGGCGGAGACATACAAGTATGTGTTCTTGAACAGGCCGCGGCGGTTCGGGAAATCGCTGCTTTCCTCCACGTTCCACAGCTACTTCGCCGGGGAGAAGGACCTGTTCGAGGGTCTGGAGGCGGGACGGCTCAGGAAGGAGTGGACACGACACCCGGTGTTCCACTTTGACATGTCAACGGCGAAACATCTTAATGGAGGGCAACTGCAACGTATATTGGGTTACAAACTATCCGAATACGAGAAGAAGTGGGGTGCGGATTCCGGAATCGCGGAAGATGACATCAACGCGAGATTTGAGCGTCTTGTCAAAGCGGCTGTCGAAAATACCGGCGAGAAGGCGGTCATAATCATTGATGAATATGACGCCCCGCTGCTGGACGTGATGAACGACAGGGAGAGGCTGGCCCCGATGCGGCAGATAATGAGGAACTTCTATAGCCCCATCAAGAGCCTTGACCCTTACCTGAGGTTCGTGTTCATCACAGGGATAAACAAGTTCGCCCAGCTCAGCATATTCAGTGAGCTGAACAACCTCCAGAACATCTCGATGATGCCGAGGTACTCCGCCATCTGCGGCATCACGCAGTCCGAACTGGAAAGAGATATGAAGGAGCCTGTTCGTGATCTCGCCGACAGTCAGGGTGTCTCCTACGACAACGCGTTGCAACTGCTCAAGCACAACTACGACGGTTATCACTTCTGCCACGAGTCCGAGGACATCTACAACCCTTTCAGCCTGATAAAGTGCCTTGACGCACGGGAGTTTGGCTCCTACTGGTTCGAGACCGGCACGCCTACATTCCTTTTGGAAAGGTTACGGAAGAATCCTATGGACGAGACAAAACTGGACAAGATGACTGAAATCGCCCAAAGCGACTTTGACATCTCTCCGGAACTGACGGAAGACACCCTTCCGATGCTGTACCAAACAGGCTATCTTACAATCAAAGGATACAACAAGGAAGATCATTCCTACACACTTGGCTACCCGAACAGGGAGGTTCGGGAAGGCTTCTTGAGAGGTCTTCTCGCCAACTACAAAAGTTCTGAGGGAATGAGTGCGTCATTCGTGCTGAAGTTCAACAAGGCTCTGAAGGACAACGATGTGAACGGTTCCCTTGAACTCCTCCAATCCTTCATGGCCGGCATCCCCTACGATCTGGAGAACAAGACTGAGAAACACTACCAGACAATCATCTACCTTGTCTTCTCACTGCTCGGCTACTACACCCAGGCCGAGGTCAAGTCGGCCGTCGGACGAGCGGACGCCGTCTGCCGGACAAAGGACCGCACCTACGTCTTCGAGTTCAAGGTAGATGGCTCAGCGGAGGATGCCCTCAAGCAGATCGACGAAAAAGGCTACATGATTCCATACAAAAAGGAAGGCCGGTGCGTCAAGGTAGGGGTGAACATCTCGTCCGCCACAAGAACCCTGGAATCCTGGAAGGTTGCCGAGGAGGAGTAGTGGCATAGGAATATTCATAGAGCGGATCAATGACACCGCTTCCCCGTGAGACTCTTTCCGAAGACTCAGACAGATCCTGCGGCGATTTTGCAAAATGCCTTCAGGTCAAATGCCCGCGGAAGGCCTTAGAGCGGAACATTGGATGAATAAATACGAGGGCAGGTCAAGACTTTTTCATGTAACCCTGCGAATCAACCCATTCGGAGGCATTTGAGGCTGAACGTGTTTTGTAAGATGTTTCCTTACATAAGATCAGTAGAATAATTAAAAAACGTGGCCGGGGAGTACCCGGCCACGCTTTTTATCAT